>OBWZ01000170.1_pt1 | contig 39510 bp, 39 predicted proteins | sample 1476561 | NCBI WGS metagenome assembly OBWZ01 (sample SAMEA2580138, study PRJEB22360) | human gut metagenome | biome: human gut; feature: human-associated habitat; material: faeces | place: Denmark | collected 2008/2010 | reverse complement strand
TGGCCAGGTTCTGACGAGCGTTGCCATCAAGATATAATTCATCATTGATAATCTGGAATGCGACATCATCACGCATTTCGTGCAGCGGAAAACGTTTTGATTCTGCGATAGTGGAAATAGACTTCGCACCAAAACGTGAATCGAGTAGTTCCGACCTTAAATCCGTTACTTGCTTCTTATCCATTTTAAACTCCTTAAAATGATTGGATCGCATTAAAAAAGTAGGATTTATCGATAAAGTAAGCAAGTGCAAAGGACTCGGTTTTAAATAACAAAATCCTAATGTTATTTATCGCGAGATATTGCGTGAATAATGTATTTTTATTAAAAAACAACATAATAGAGAATTCTGTGTGGAGGTAAGGTGTTTTATGTTGTTATTTTATGTGTTTTCTATCGTCTCCTGAATTATCACGTAAAAATCAGACCTTATAATATCATTATTAGTACACGGTTATTTACTTTGAACACATTTATAAAATTATTACATAAAAATAGCGAATATTGATAAAATCCCCGCCAACGATGTGTTGACGGGGCTGTGATTATTTTGGCAATAATACTCCGGTATAGGTATTCACCGGATGAGAAAGATATTGTTTAACAGCAGTGTTAACATTCTCTACCGTCATTTGTTTCAACAATTGCTCCTGCTCAGTCCATGCTGCAGGATCGTCATATTGAATAAGACTATTTACAATGGTATTCGCTAATTGTTGAACGCTACGCTGTTGGATATCGAGGCTGCGCTGAACGTTTTGCTGGTATTCGTTCAGTTCTTGCTCACTAATCCCTTTGGCCAGACGCTTAACCATCACTTCATTCGCTAACGTTAACAGTTCATCATGTCGTTCTGGTTGACAAGTAAAAGCCAGCAAATGACTGATATCTTTGGCCTGAGGATCAACCGAGAGGCGAGAAGAAACGCTGTATGCCCCAGATGCCTGTTCACGAATATTAATGCGTAGATCTTTTGCCAGTGCGACGTTAAAAGCATCGAGCGCCATACGCGTCGCCAGATTAACAGGAGTCCGGGAATTATAACGCTTCCACTGTGAAACCTGTGCCACTGGTTCATTTTGTTCTTTTACAGTAACCGATGCGTTGTCCGTCGCGCGAGTTAATGGTTTACCTGCGGCTAATGGCGAATTAGAGTGTTTGATAGATCCTAAGTAACGCGTAATTAACGCCACGAGTTTGTCTTCTGCGACATTACCGACAATGACAAACGTGATATCCGCTGGAGATGAAAACAACTGGCGATCGGCAGCCAGTGCATCTGCGGCAGTAAACTGTGCAATCTGATTTTCTTGCGGTAATTTCGTGCGGTCATCAGCATAGCGCGTCTCATACATCTGCTGGGCGAATTTCTCCGCTGGACGCTGGTCGAGCGTTTTCAACGCCTGAATTTGAGCATTTTGCAGCGATGCCCAAATATTGTCGTTAATCGTGCTGTGGGTGATTCGCTGGTTAATCAACTGGAAACCAGGTTCAGGGTTATTAGTCCGCGCGCTAACGGAGAGCAACGTATTCATGCCACTGACTTTACTGCTCATGGTTACCGAGTTTTCCGCACTCCAGCGTTTCAGGCTGGAAGAGGAGAGTTCACCAACGCCGCTTCCGCTTACTGCTTTATTAGCCAGCGCGATAAGTGATTTTTGCTGCGCAGGGAAACTTAAATCGCCTTTATTAGATACGGCAATATTTTCGCAAAGGAAGATGATGAAGACGAAACACCCGACAGGAATTTATGTCGGGTGCCTTGTTAAGGTCATAAGAAGGAGGCTAAGAATGGAGCTAAGGGGGAGCGTTATTAATTATTCTCCATTTGTTTTGCAACATCCATAATGTGGTAAAGCGGTACTCTGTTCTTAGCTAACTCTACCATGGCGTTCATATAAGGTACCATGGTTGAAAAAAGGATTTTATAACCTTCGCAAAAATAGGAAACAGTCTCATTGTTTACTTTAGTAATACGATGCTTAGGGCAACCACCATTGCAGATAGGTTTATATACACATTGCTGACATTTCGCTGAAATCCGTTTTTTTTGCGCTGTCAGTTGTACACTGTTCATCGTTTTGAGTTCCGATTTATTAATGTTTCCAATTTTGTACTGTGGATAGACAAAATGGTCGCATTCGTAAATGTCTCCATTGCTTTCAACAACCAGATTATCCTTGCAGGACTCCTGGAAAATACAACTGGTATGCCCATTCCCCAAAAAACGGCTGACAAAGCTTTCAAACTGACGGATGAAAATTTCACCCACATCGTTTTTAACCCATTGCATAAAAATGGTTGACATAAACTTGCCATAAGCCGTGGGAGGCACAGAAAAATCAATGATACGGAATGTGTTCTCACTATGACCACTGAAATCAATATTCGGCGTCCCGGTTTCGAGCAATTCGATAAATTGCATATGTTTACTGCCGATAGATTTTAAAAAATGATAAACCTCAAGAGGGTAATGGACATTAATGTTATTAATGACGGTTAACGTATTAAACTCTATTTGATATGATTTCAGACGCTCGATGGCTGCTATCACTTTTGCAAAAGTACCGTTACCTGAATTACTGCGTCTGTAGCGGTCATGTAGCTCTTGGGGTCCGTCGATCGAGATACCAACCAGAAACTCATGTTCTTTGAGAAAGGCACACCATTCATTATTCAATAAAATGCCATTTGTTTGTAATGCATTAAAAATTCGTTTTTGGCCTGCATAGCGTTGTTGATAGTGAATAACTTTACGGAAAAAATCCAGGCCAGCCAGAGTGGGTTCACCGCCTTGCCAGGTAAAATAGACCTGATTGCCAGACGCTGCGATATATTGTTTGATGAACTCTTTCAGAGTGCTGTCATCCATCCATTTTTCATGAGTAAACTGCGACTCTTTTTCAAGGTAAAAACAGTAATCACATTTGAGATTACATTGAAAACTGGAGGGCTTGGCTGTAACGTGCATCGCTATCTCGCTCAATAAGGCGGCGGAAAAATCCGCCGCATGAAGGTTTAGTTATTTCGCTTCGCTTAATGCTTTCTTGATATTGTTAAACTTCTCCTGATTTACCTCGCTAAGCGGTGGCTGGCTGTTATCGATAAACTCTCTTACTACGCCTTGCATCTCTTTAACGACCTGCGGATTGGCGGCGGCAAGGTTATCTTTTTGCTGTAGATCCGTCAGTTTGTATAGACCTAACTGATTATTTTCTACTGTATAGACGAGCGAATAATCGTTATTTCTCACCGTATAAGAGAATTGGCTTAAGTCCTCGGTGTTGGGGTTATGCGGGTAATCGTCTGACTGATGGCGGACAAATTTGTGGTAATTATCCCAGAATGGAATGTTTTCCTCATCAAACCAGTGAGAATAAGATGTTATCCAGGTCAGATTTTTATGTGGCTCGCCCTGTTTCTTATTTTGCAACCAGGGCAGCAAGGAAACGCCATCCAGCTTAAGGTCTTTTGGAATGCTGATATCGGCTGCATCAAGAGCTGTCGGGTAGAAATCCATTGCGGAAATCAGCTTGTCATAATTACCGGGTTGAAGTTTTCTTTTCCACCACATAAACATTGGGGTGTGAGTACCGCCAGGATAGGTCTGACTCTTATAGCCTTTTTGCGCCCCGTTCAGCGGCAGAGGACCATCGATAACTGCACCATTATCGGAGGTAAAGAGAATAATTGTATTGTCATACTGTCCGTTTTTCTTCAGTTGTTCGAGAATGCGTTTTACACCCTGATCAACAGAATAAACGGAAGCGTAGTAATTATCTGCTGTTTGACTGCCGGTATTAAATTGCTTCTGATATTGCTCCGGAGCAGGATTATCATTTGGCAGATGCGGAGCATTATAAGCCAGGTAAAGCATAAAAGGCTGGTCAAGTGTTTTGGCACGATCAACAACGCCAATTGCCTCATCGGTTAACTGATCGCTGATATAACCTTTTGCGGGGACGCGTTCACGGTTTTTGAACAGTGAAGGGGAGTTGTAATATGCCGTTCCCGCAGCATGGAATCCCATAAAGTAATCAAAGCCACGGTTTTGCGGTTGCCATTCTTCCGCAGAAAAGGTAGTGAAGTTGTCATGATAGTCACGCGTTTGTTTATCTTCCGGCACTGGCACATTACTGATTTTTGACAAGTGCCATTTACCTACTGCTGCAGTGTAATAACCATGATTCTGGAATAATTCAGGCAAGAAAGTTTCTGTTAGCGGAATACCATCCTGAGCATCAGTATTGGAATAGACACCAAAGCGGGCGGGCGCTCGACCGGTCATTATTGCGGCGCGGGACGGGCCGGAAACACCGTGCGCCACATAGCCGTTAGTAAAACGTACGCCTTCATCCATTAATGAAAGGAGCGTCGGCGTTGATTTTTGCGCAGCTTCAATGGCTTTATCTATCCCTATTTTGTAGGTATCGACAACTTCACGATTTTCCATTGTTTTTGGGTCAAAAGATCCCTTATCAAAAGGAAGTTGTCCATAACCAAGATCATCCATGGTCAGTACGATAATATTTGGCTTTCCTTTGGTACTTTGACAACGGTACTCCTTAGAAACTCTCTTCGGACTGTTGCCGAAATGTTTGCGGAACGCATAAATAAAATAAGATGTACTCGCATAACCACATTGTTCGGCAATTTTATTGACTGAACCTTCTACGCGTATCAAATTTTTTGCGTGCTGCATTCTGGCATCTAAAAGAATCTGTGAGAATGTCGTTTGCTCTTGCTTTAGTTTTTTCTTCAACAGGCTTTCACTGATGTACAGGCAGTCACAAATATCTTTCAGCTTCCATGGGTGCGCCAGCTTCATGTTGACAATATTTCTCACTTTCCCGGAAACGGATAGCACACCGTTAGTTAATAGTGTAATGAAACCTTTGCATGCGGCAAAAATAGACAGGCAAGAAAAAAGCAAAAGTTCTGAAAAATTATGATGATTGCGTTCTTCCGAGTTGAGATAAGCAATCATTTCATTAAGCAATCCAGTCGGTACATTTGAAGCACGTAAAAACTTCGCAGGAACAGGCACCGTCACTGTCTGGATGTTAGTGCATTGTAGATATTTTTTAATGGTATTTTCATTAAATCCGATTTCTTTAAAATGCCGCTCATAAGGTTCAAAATGCGTACGAACAGCGTTATCTACCATCAGGATCTCGCCGTCAGAGAAGGCGTAATCTTTATCTAAAATGTTAGCGTTGAAGGCATGATGAATAAATATAACAGAACAAACGAGCGACATTTTATCTCCTTAAAACAATAAAGTTTTTATCGATACTTTTTTAACATTTCATATTTATAATTTGCTGTTTATTTTTCAGTCTTGCAAACTATTGATAATGAAATGTGTAAGATCCCTTGCAATGCGACCCATTTCTGAAATACCCTGCTGATCAATTGCCGAAAAAATGGCTATCAATGTAAGGGTCAGTAATAAGACAACCACAATTACAGACATGATCCCTTTATAGTTGTCTCTTTGCGTGATTTTATTTTTCACTATGGTCGCATGCATTTCAAATGTGTTTATTAAAAGAATGACGTTAAGCATCGTTAATCAGTATGCTTAATATAACAGGCTGGAGAATAGAGGAAATAGGACGGGTACTTCAGTACTGAGCGGAGTTTCTTACAGCTGTAGGCAGAAGTTTATATCTTATAGTGTGTGGTTTAATTTAATCCATGTGAGCAAATTGCGCGATAATAGTCAATGAGGAATTCTTCTGCTGTGCGGATGACAGCAGAAGAAATGAGGAGGCGAATTAATTTGATGGTTCTAATTCAACCGGAATACTTTTATAGCCAGGAATGCCACTTAATGGATCGTGGTTATCAAGTGTTAGCATGTGATTCGATTCTGGAAAATAGGTCACCAGTGAGCGGTCAGCCATAGGGTAAATGACCACTTTTAATCTATCCATGCGGCGTGAGCTACGTTTACCGTCTGGCGTGAGTGCAATAAGATTAACTCTTTCGCCGTTTTTTACACGGCAAATTTTAGCTTGTTTAGCACTCATAAAGACCACATCTCGTTGACCGAATACCCCTCGATAGCGATCATCCATACCATAAATCGTCGTGTTGTACTGATCGTGACTGCGTACTGTCGCCATGACCAGCTTACTGTTAAACGCTGAAGAGGGATCTTCTAACAGCCCTTTACTGGTAATGAAATTAGCCTTACCTGACGACGTCATCCAGCGCCTTTCAGCTGCTGCGTTTATCAGGTGAAAACCACCAGGATGACGGATGCGCTGGTTATAGTCGGCAAACTCTGGCAGCACAGCTTCAATGTCATTGCGAATGCGATCATAATCTTCCACCAGATACTCCCAGGCTACCACGCTCTGGGGTAGTGCTGCTTGCGCGATTCCCGCGACCACTGCACACTCTGATTTCAGCATTACACCGGCGGGTTTTAACACACCACGCGAGGCATGAATCATCGACATTGAATCTTCAACGGTTACCGCCTGCGCACCGCTTTTTTGCATGTCAATCTCGCTACGTCCCAGAACCGGCAGAATATAGCTATGCCGTGCGGTCAGCAGATGAGAGCGGTTAAGCTTAGTGGCTACGTGTACCGCCAGATCTAATTGCGTTAACGGTACAGCGCTCGCTTCCCGATCTGGCATTGCCAGTGCAAAGTTGCCCCCCATGCAGATCAATGCTCGAGCTTGCCCCGTACATATAGCTTGCATGCTGGCGATTGCAGCATGTCCAGGTGCATGAGGTGGGGTGAAGCCATAGCGCTCACACAGGCGATCCAGAAACTCTGCAGACGGTTTCTCGGTGATACCGACGGTTCGGTCGCCCTGTACATTAGAGTGACCTCGTAGTGGGCAGATACCCGCACCAGGCTTGCCAATGTTACCTTTCATCAACAGCAGATTGACCAGTTGCTGTACGTTCTGGGTACCATGTTCGTGCTGAGTGATCCCCATTCCGTAACAGATAATGGTTCGTTCGGCAGCGGCATATGCATCAGCAAGTTCGGCGATTTGTGTCTGACTTAGTCCAGAAATACGTTCGATATCTTTCCACTCGGAATTGAGCACGTCACGGCGTAGCTCGTCAAAGCCGACGGTATGCGTTTGAATAAATTCGTCATCCAGCAATGAGGGCCGACCTGCGGCGCTTGCAGCATCATCGCGCTCAATTAACAGGCGCATCATCCCCTTGAGCAATGCCATATCGCCACCAATGCGCACGTTATAGTAGGCACTGGCCAACTGAGTCTCAGAGTTCGTCAGCATTTCAAACGGGTTTTGCGGTGCGGTAAATCGCTCCAGGCCACGTTCCTGTAGAGGATTGATGGCGATCATTTTCGCTCCCCGTTTCACTAAAGCGCGCAACGAAGTCAGCATGCGAGGGTGGTTTGTACCAGGGTTATGCCCAATGCAAATGACTAAATCGCATTTCTCAAAGTCTTCCAGCAACACGGTCCCTTTACCCACACCGATACTCGCTGCCAATCCCACACTGGTCGGTTCATGGCACATGTTGGAGCAGTCGGGAAAGTTATTGCTCCCGTATTCACGGGCAAAAAGCTGATAAAGAAAGGCAGCTTCATTGGAAGTGCGCCCCGAAGTATAGAATTCAACCTGATTGGGATCACTATAGCTTTGAAGGCGAGCGCCAATTTCGTCGAAAGCTTGTTGCCAGCTTAATGGCTTGTAACAGTCGCTGACGTCATCATATTTCAAAGGCTGAGTGAGACGTCCCGCAGCCTCAAGCTCGTGATCTCCCCAGGTAAGTAATGATTGAACCGTATTCTCAGCAAAGAAAGAGGCATTTACCTGCTTATCCGTGACTTCCCAGGCGATTGCTTTTGCGCCGTTTTCACAAATGTCGAATGACGCACTGTGCTTAGGATCTGGCCATGCACATCCCGGACAGTCAAAGCCCTCTGGCTTATTCATGTCAAACATGGCAATAACATCCTGGCGTATATCCATCTGCTTACGTACTGCATTCGCTACGGATTTAACAGCACCCCAACCACCGGCAGCTCCCTGGTAGGATTCAATTTTTTTCTTCATCTGCTTATCCTGTGTGGAAATGAATTATTAGGATTTGTAATAGCGATGATGCAAAGTATATACAAAGGGTTTATCGTCAACATGAATATATAAGAGTAGGGGACTACTCTCTTACTATTTTTACTCTATTATCGTTAAATAATAGAGTAGTATAAATACGATAAGTTAAGCATCATCTCTCATAGGGTTTAAATTAACATAATTCTCAATATAAAAAATAAGACTCTGGCTTCAATTGTGCGCGGATTTTCTTACAAGTGTAGGATAATAGCCTTCACAAAATAATTATCCGCGCAATTTTCATGAATGGAGCGCATAGACTAATGTCAAAATCACAATTATTCATAGATAAAAGTGACACCAATGACTGACTGGACGGCTCCGGCTGCAACCTTGTTTCCTGTTTGTCCATAGGTTGCGCTTAAACCCAGAGGTACTTTGCTTTTATTTACTGTCCCCAGGGAGACATTTTCTCCTGTTGCCAGTGTTTTTCCATTACGCATCAGAGAGACACCCACGCCCGATGCTTTTGTTGCATCTGGTGCTGTGTTAGCAAACACTTGTCGGGCACTGTCAGTGGTGGCACCCGAAAGATAAAATGAGAGCTTTTGTTCGCTAGAGCAATATACACCAAGGGGTATTTCTGCGCTTCCAGGAAAGTCCGGGAGATTCACGGTGACATTACGACTATCAACGGTGCAACCGCCTGTTGGCATAACAACACTGTTATTTGAAATAATATTCCACGTAAAATTACGCGGATTTCCGCTTCCTAACGTGGCAATTTTATACATATGAATACGGGCAATAACTTCCCCTGCTTTTATGACAACTCCACCAGCCGCTCCGACTGGGGTAATATAGAGTTTTAACGGTAATGGCATCGGTGTCTTATCACCAATATCCAATACGTTGGTATTTGTCGTCAACGGGAAAGGGTAGGTCACATTATTCCAGTACAGTGATCCTTTATATGACTGTAGGGAGCCTGCGAAAGCTGATCCTTGTACCAGGTTTATATGATCAGTGTCGTACCAGCCGCCGTAATCATTCCAGCAACTTATATGCTGAGACAAGTCTACAACCAGATTCTGGCCCGGTTGTATTACAGGATCGAGATTAACATAAACAGAGGTTGTACCTGCTCCAATACTTGACCCGCCATCGACATTACAACTGAAGGCAAAAACTTTGCCTGCAATTAATAGAAGATAAATACCGAACAGGACCTTTATACTGAATGTTTTACCCATGATATATCCTAAGGTTAAAAAATTGATTTAAAAAGGAGGAAAATAAAATCAAATTGATGTTATTGCCAGGTATAGATCACATTGATTAGCGCCTCGATCGTACCCTGGCTTGCGTTTCCATTCACCGTGATAGCTCTTGCCTTAAGTGGAAACTGTGCATTACGAGTGATCTCATCAACAATAACCGTTTTGCTATCGCCATTTTTTAACGTCGCATCCTGGTCATCCCTTAGCTCTATCTGAATATTTTCGGCAGTACCTTCATTTTTGTAATAACCCGTATTGTCAGTTGAACCTGTCACGATTGCCGTCACTGCACTTGTTTCAATCGGACAATCGGTTAATGACAAAGTAATATTGTGCCAGCCAGATGCAGAACCAGGTTGTTGCAGATTGCGTGTATAAAGATCCCCGAGATTAACGTTAGCTTCTTTGGTTTGAATAGTGCATGGTTTAGCGACTACCCGACCATTAACAGTGATAGTGACATCGGCGGCCTGGAGAGTTGCTGTGAATAATGTGCAAAACGTAGCTAACAGGAACCTCTTGTGAAGTCTTTTCATATCTGACTCTGATTATTGAAATTCAAGGGTAAAGGTTGCCGAAGCGCTCACCAGTCCTGGATTGACGGACTTCTGAGTTGACTTCAAACGAGCGGAGTAAGGCAAAATATTGTTCTGTTCTGGTACCAATGGGATCCACTGCATCCCAGCATGAAGGTCATTCAATTTCACCGGACGCATATTTCCGTCCAGTATTTCTATACCCAAACCGGAGGCCGTATTGCTTCCTTCATCCAGTTTCAACAGAGTATTATTTTCTGCATCCTCAATACCGTTAAATGCAACCCGAACTCCCGTTGTCCCTTTGCTGCATTCACTTAATGTAATCTGAAAAGGGACGGCTGGACTTGTGCTACCGGTCGTTGGAAATTGTCTGGCACTGTTTTTTTGGAGATCTACGGTAAAATTAAGCGAATCCGATGAGACTGTGCAGCCATAATCGAGAACGCGCCCGCTAATTTTAATAACGCTATCTGCGGATAAAGCAGAATAGGTGGTTAACCCCAGACATAAACCGAGGAAAATAACGTTATTGTATTTCATAATCTATTGTTCCTTAGCGACAGATTGCTGTCTGCTGGTTCAGCAAGGTTCCAGGAGAGACTGCAGGAAGCTTGTAATCGACAATACAGTTTGAGTTTTTATCATTGCCCCATGAAACCTGTAATTTCCCTGACTGTGGAAGTCCAGTCAGATAAACCTGACCATTTTCCGCGACAATGCTGCCATTTTTATTCTCTCCGTGAGTGACAATTGCACCGAATGGAACGCTTTTATTACCGTACTTTAACGTCATTAATACTTTCCCGCCGATTTGTGCATTAAATGTTGCTCTGGCAATAGCACCGTGAGTTGGGATGACAGTGACCACGGTTTCATCCAGTTCAACATTATCTGCAAGGGAATTCGCGTTAAGAGCGACACGATTTTCTCTATATTCTGTCGCAAATGGTAATATGGCATAGCCACGCCAGTCGGTATGAATACCGGTCTGGTTCTCTATTTTGACATTATCAGCGCCAGGAGCCTTAACCAGAACTATTGTGTCGCCCAGCGGCTGTCCAAAGGTGATGCCATCAGCATGAGCAATAATGCCACCACTCATTCCGTAATAAATCTGGCTGCTGTCACCACTCCGACTGTAACCGACATTCGTATTAGCGTAAGCTCCACGATAATTAAGAGAACTGTAACCACTGGTGCCAGACGATGTATTACCCCCTTGGGTGTTACCGACCTGAACGCTATAATTCAGGTTATTATCCGGCAGCAGAGTGCCATAAACCCCTGATAGGTTGGTCATGCCGCCTTTCAAATCGTTTGACATACTGTAACTGGCGTTTGAATTACGAAATGCCGACTGACTGTCTGTACGCATCCAATGACTAAAGGGAACATTAAGCGTAAAAGCGAGTAAATGATCCCGATCGTTTTGCCATATATTATTGGAATAGCTGTAATTCAGTGAAGTCGTAATATCACCAAACGGCACATTTAATCCAAATGATATTTGCTGGTCGCTGCGTGACGTGTTCCAGTAACTTTGGCGACTGGCACTGAAAAATGTCGTACCGTAATTTCCAAGCTGCTGAGAGATGCTTATTTGTTCCTGACCACGCTTACTGTAGAACAGATTAAAATAATCAATAAATAGTGTCTGCTCACTGGTGTCTCCGGTAGGAGGCTTGACGGTGTAACCACTCATTCGACTGTATGCACTGTCGGATAAGTTATAAAAACCTTGCGTAGAATAGCGATATCCTGCGACCTGGATATTGGTTCCCGTCTGGTAGAAGGATTTGCTGTAGACGGATTTAACCGATTGTCCGCTGTGACGGGTGTCATCTGCAAGTGTCGTATTGGCCTGCGTAATATCGAAAGAAAAGGCACCAAAAAGTCCTAAATCTTTACCAATACCAAGGTTGAAGGCCTGATAATCTTCTGCAATTTGCATTCCGCCATAAGGTGTCCAGTTTCCTTTCAGACCATGCATCAAGCTTGCTTGTACGAACTTGGGGGTGCTTTGCAGGTTATTTCCACTACGATATTCCCCCATGGCAAGTGCATAACGCGTATATCCAGCACGTTGGAGAACCGGAACAGACGAATAAGGAACATATAATGTCTGAATACTGCCGTCTGCCTCTTTTATGGTTACTTGCAGATCACCACCATTGGCCGCAGAGTTGATATCATCAATAGTAAAAGGGCCGGGTGGGACAGTAGTCTGATAAACATCGTATCCATTCTGTTTTACACTCACTTGTGCGGTGCCACGAGCAATACCATGAATCACCGGAGCGAAACCATGTTGGCTATCGGGCAACATCGCTTCTGTTGAATTTATTTTAAGGCCACGAAAGTTCACACTGTCAAAAATATCGCCATCGGTATAACTATCACCCACTGTTAACCGTGAGCGTAACGGAATAATGTCACGTTCAGCCGACGTATTGATATGCTGCCATTTATTGCTGTCAGATGAATTGCTACTCCCACTGTTATAACTCCACGTTGAGTTATCGCGCAGTCGCCAACTACCAATGTTGATGCCACTCTGTAAATTCAAATATGCATAGTTGGATTTTCCTGCATTATGGTTACTACGGTTATTAATAGAATTACCATTAAAACTATAGTTTAGTAGCCCGGCATTTATTCCTTCTTCCCACAGATCAGGAGAAACATAGCCGCGAGCCATTCTGCCGACATATATTTGCGGAACGGAGAGTGACAGATGTTGCTGACCAGCATCAAACTCAGATGATGCGTCAGCCAAACGATCCTGAAGTGGTGTGCATGCGCTGTTGTCCGGCACATGTTTTTCTGCCGAATGTTCCTTGCTGTCTAATAATGCTGATTTTTTTATGCCAAGACTGACAAGAAGGTCTGTACTCAGGCATGGGATGAGATCTGCGTTATTATCATCTGCAATAAAAGTAATATCCCGACTAGCCATAAATTCGTCGTTCAAATAAATGTCGACCCGATATGTACCAGGTGGGGCCTCGCGTCCCTTAGTAAAGGCAGATAAATCGACAGATTCAGCAAGGTCATTGCTTAAAAACCGTGGATTAAAATAATACTCTGCGTCAACGGGAAAAACCGCAGTTGCTAAGCCAAGGGCAAAGGTAAGCCGTGCAAAGCGAGGCAGTATTAACACCTGATGCATACGATATGCCTTAAATGCGGCACGAAAGGCTGTCATTTTTAATCCCGATTGAGTTTATTATTAATTAGGTCACTGGCTTACTGCATGGTTGCCTTAATACGCGGAGTTAATGCACCGTAATCATTGATTGTCTGAAAACTGATATCCCCGGTTACAGCATGCGGGATATCCACCGATACTTCACCTTTTGGCGGCACCATGGTGTTTGGGAGATTGCTATTTCCTGCTTTCATATTTGTTACGGTAATGAAGTAGGGCGTTGGATTAATAAGAGTGAGTTTGCTACCGCTGCGACGAAACCGAAGCATTGCAGGCGCTTCTTCAGGTGCCATTGCCAGATGCGTGGGGCGATAAAACATTTTTATGCGGCTAATAATTGCCAGCTGTAATGTATTCTCATTCTTCTGGTCTTTTTCCATAGCAGGGATAGCTTTAACATTAACCCAGAACAGGCTTTCACGGTCGCCTGGTAACTGATGATTAGTGGCGTTGATTATCCGAAGCGTATTCTCTTTTTTACCTTGCATGGAAAAAAGCGGTGGGGTAATGACAAACTGGGTATCTTTCTGGTCACCCGCATTTTCTATCCATGACTGAATGAGATAGACACTGGCAGGATCATTATTCGTGACAGGCAATAAAACCTGTTTCTGGTTTGCCGGATAAATTACCCGCGTCGCACCAAGTGCGACAGCTGCGTTGGCAATGGTGCTATGGCAAGCAAAGAGCAATAAAAGTAACACTGTCGCCATAAAGGAAACAGAGTAGGGGGTACGCGTAGTTTGCATCTGATGCATTCTCCATGTGTTAAGAGGATAAGCGGGGAAACCGTTACATCAGACAATCGGTAAATATTGCTAATGCATTGGCGAGTCGCCGGTTTTCCAGACTTAATGCGTTTGTAATAAATGTTGGTTCTCTTTTGATAGGAAAACCTTGCTACCAAGTAAATATTTTAAATAACAGCAAGTTTAACTACTATTGTTTATTGATCGTTTAGATATTATGTGATTTTTCATACCGCTCCAAAATACAAACCATTTTTCATTAATAATGAGATGAACATTGGTGAATTTCTCGGGTGTGCGTAGCCATGCCACACACACCCTGTTTCAATTTCAGATGACGCATAGTCACCTTAAGAGTGAATTATAGATATTGAACTTTGAAGGTCGCATCAGCGTTTGCAGTACCAGCTACTGACTGCCCGAGAGCAATATAACGAGCCTGGAACGGCAGTATATTCGTGCCATCAATCAAGTCAGTTTTAGCGCTAAAAGTAGCACCATCAAGTACTAATACCTCCCCTGTACGGTCCAAAATTTGGATACCGACATTTTGGGCAGAGCCTGCCGCTGAACTCTGCAGCGCTAATGTATCGTCATTACTGGTGACAGTAGTACCCAGGAATGCAACAGCTGCATTACTGGAAACATTGGTATCACAATCATTCAGCTTGATATTGAAGCCAACGGCGGAGCTGAGGTCACCCGCTTTAGCCAGACGAGAAGAACGGACCTGACCCAGCTCAACCGTTTGGTTCATTGATTCTGAATCAATCGCACAAGCGGCATTTACCACTTCACCTTTAAAATGAATAACACCGCCATTAACAGTGGTCGTTACTGATTCATCACCCTCGGCTGCGCTTACCGCAGCAGACGACATCGCCAACACAGAAACGACAATCATACCGACATGTTTGAGTTTCATAATTCTCCAAAATTTATATTTAAGTAGCTGAATAAAGAGAGTTAACAATTAAGTCATTCTGTTATTGCTTATAAAACAAGAATCATTCTTAATTGGTAGTTGCCCTGAGAATATAGTTTCCAGGGTTATTACATTTCACGAAGAACGATAATATCTTTAAATTACAAGGACACCTAATCACAACAAGTTTATTGCAGCACTTGTTGTAGAGAGTATTTGCAAAAACATTTTATGTCGCTAAATAACATGACGATTTCATTATGCATGTTATTTATAAACAGCGACTAAACAGAATATTATTGCGAACAAGGGAAGTGTCAGGAAAGGTCAAGAGGTACTAATAGTTTATATGGCTATAAACATTAGCTATGGTTAATATTTGCCTGGTGAAACTAACACCAAATTGCTGTAACTCTCTTTGAATCATAAACTGAAGGATGATGCAGCACAGTTCCTCGTGGACTATCCTGGCTACTACATGACCAAACGCGGATATCATCCTCGAGCAGTCAACTCTGGCCATCTTTTTACTCAGCTATGAGGACCTGATCGTCGACTTTGCTATCTGCATGATGAATCTCCTCAGCAGCAGATGCAGTATTTACCGAAATGAATTCCATGAATAATGCAGTAATTAGTAGTGCTTTCATATCTGATACCTGTTTTAAACGATATATTTGAAAGTTGACGAATATCGGAAATAGCTTCCTCCTTCTTGATCTGTAAATATACAGTTCTAAGCTGTCATAAGACTGACTGTCATATGACAACGTTGTTAGATTTTTGAATTTTTCGAATACAGATTCAGGTCGTTAATAACGCACTCAGGTTCTTCAGTAAGGGGCATATTGTCTATATCGAAAACCCCATCATTTTTTTGTGGATTATCATTCCGCAGCTCTGCAAACAGAGGAGTGAGATCCTGCTGTGCTTCTCCTCGCTCTGCGACCAGTTCGAACGTTTTATTTTTTGCCGCATCGTTGCTCAGAGCTGTTACAAGAACCTGGGCGATTTGCTCCCGGGAGATAACACCATCTTCCGGCGTTCCCGCATGGCGTCTGTCCCCCTGAAGCATGACGATTCTGTGCTCATCATCATTGTTGTAATCAAACCAGCCGGGTCTGACGATAGTGTAGATATGCCCACTGGCTCTGACCAGGCGTTCAGAGCGTCTCTTCCAGTCATGAACTTCAGTACGTTGATTCCAGCTACTGAGCCGCTCAGTTACGCCAATCGTTGTCATCAGGGCGATGCGAACAGGTGTATCCATGAATATTCGCAAAATGTTACGTACACCGCCGTAATCTATTGCTCTGGCGCCAATACGTCCCTGACCATCGGAGCCGAGTGTAAAAATGATGGCATCAATATCTTTCGGTAAATCGGTAAGTGTTTCAGGTATTGAAACATCGCCATAGAAAATATCTGTTCCACGAGGGAGTAACTTGATTTTCCGCCGATTCCTGACCAGAGCCACGGGCTGATGGCCCATTGCAATAGCAGTATTCACAACATGAATACCAATACTTCCTGTTGCGCCAGCAACGAGTATTCTCATGATAAACCTTCTGATAATTCAGCCTGATTTTTGATACAGCCAGAATATCAATTATCATTATTGCCAGTAACGAGGCTAAAATGATTGTGTCTATGAACACCCTTCATGAATGCGCTTTGAAGGGAATGCTTCTACAAGGAAATCATCAATGCTTAAAGAAAACTTCAACGAACTGCAAATCTTTCTTGTGGTGGCAAGAGAGCGAAGTTACCCGTAGCGTGGCCCCCACGGAAGCAGGGGAGAGAATTATTGCCTGTCTTGAGCCACGTATAGATGAGCTTGAGCGCGAGCTGGAATCACTTATCCAACTGAATGGCGCGCCATCCGGGAATAATATTCAGAAGCGTGAGGGATATAGTGCCATCAAAGCGCTGGCTGCTGTAAACAACGCAATTATCCAACTCATGGTCTATGGTGTGCCATCACTGAACAGAGGTTGAATTTTTCTACCGAAACGGGAGGGAAGTCAGAAATCACAACGTATTGATTTATCTGTGTGTGGATGTGAATGGTGAAGTAAAGGACCTTCACAGGCAATTTAACATAATATACATTATGCGCACCAACATAAACCAAGGGAGAATCCAGTCGTTGGCGGTTCATGATTGTTCTGCTCATTAACAACGACCAAAACCCCATATCTTACTTAATACCGTATTCTCGGCTTAACCGACCGTGCAACCTCAACACATTGGTTTCAACTGCCGTCACCACGTTCTCCGGAAAATCTGTCGGTAATGAATTCTTCACGTTATCCAGTGCTGCCGGAATCATTCTGGCAAAGTCACTCAGGATTTCATGCATCTGCACTTCCGGGAATTTCAGCACCTTTGCTGTCGCCAGAAAATGTTGCGGATAAATTTTATCGATTGCCGTTTTTTTGCCTTTGGATGCGTTAAGCCCCATTGCCAGTTTGAGATCGCTGATGTGTATTCCCGTACCGCCAAGGACCGGAAATGCCGAAATGATGTCATAAAATGGTGTGAGCCGATAACTGCCGCCAGCCTGAATAAATACGGAGAAGTTTTTTGCATGGCCATCTGTTGCGCCAATCAACCACTGGAAGACCTGAAACTTCATAAAATCATAGCGATCTTTCAGCGCCTCGCTGGACCCCATTAAAAAAGCCATAATTTGCGCGATACCGGGGCCTCCATCTGATTCATATTTCACCGATGAAGGTAAACCGAATGTCTGGCACATATCCTCCTGTGGCAAGCGAAGTAAAACTGTTCGCTCAGTATTCCAACGCCTGTCAAAACGTTCGACCGCTAACGCGCGCACCCTTCCCGCTTTAATGATTTCTGCGTCCGGAACATTCAACCCGAGTTCTTTCGCCAGCAGCAAACAGTAATACTCATTATCAACGCTTTGGCTAAGATCGAGCGTCGCATTGGGCTGTCTGATTTCGCCAATCGGCAATTTGATAATGTGCGTCGTTGGCGTTATTCCCTTCGGAATGCACCAGTCATTGCCTATTCTGAGCAGCGCAGTCTTCTCCTGTGCGCCAGCAACCGAGATGCGAAAGTCATTTTCTTCTCTAATCATGCCTAACGGGATATCTGCTTTATAAGCCGTTAATACTTCTTCAAGTCTGGCTTCAGTAAGCTTTTCCCATGCCATTATCGGACACGTTACGGTTTCATCTTCGGGGATTAACGTCACGGCACCAACGCTGTCTCGCCCTATTTCTGACAATAAATCAAACGGTTGTCTGGATTTAGCATGATAACGTTTAACGATCCGGTCACGTACAATCGGGCTATCGGGTAACAGGTTATCGAAGAATTTAAATACGGCATCAGAGGTGATATTCCTCCTCTGCAATGGCAGCGAAAGTGACAACGGTCTGGCATAACGGCTGGCTAACCACTCAGGTGCATACTTAAAGGTGTGCGCGCCGTTGGCTAACTTCGTTAACTCGCCTACCCGCTGGTTGTTCATCCAAGTGACTAGTTTAGGCATCACCACTCCAGATCTTGCTGTTCTGTTGCTTCTGGCGAGGCATTTTTTGCGTCGCATAGCGTCATTGAGAGTTCAAGCGACTGTAAAATCTTAAAAAATGTCGTGAGCGAGGTATTAGCACCGCCCTTCTACACCAACGTTGGCCTGCTGCCAGGATAACGGGCATCGACTCATCTCCGGCGATGATTGCTGAAGCGCGCAGTGCTTTGCCAGACTGCCTGTTTGTGGAAGCAGATATCCGCAACTGGCAACCGGAACAGGCACTCGATCTGATTTTTGCTAATGCCTCGCTGCAATGGCTGCCCGACCACTACGAATTGTTTCCTCATTTGGTTTCGTTACTCAGTCCGCTGGGCGTGCTGGCAGTACAGATGCCAGATAACTGGCTGGAGCCGACCCATGTGCTCATGCGCGAAGTTGCCTGGGAACAAAACTACCCGGATCGCGGGCGTGAGCCGCTGGCTGGCGTTCATGCTTACTACGATATTCTGAGTGAAGCCGGATGTGAGGTCGATATCTGGCGAACCACTTACTATCACCAGATGCCGTCGCACCAGGCGATTATCGATTGGGTGACCGCCACTGGATTACGTCCGTGGTTACAGGATCTGACCGAGAGCGAACAGCAGCATTTTCTTACGCGCTACCATCAGATGCTGGAAGAGCAATATCCCCTCCAGGAGAACGGACAGATATTGCTGGCATTTCCGCGTCTGTTTATTGTTGCCCGCCGTACGGAGTAATTATCACGTCAGCTGGTAATGGCGATCGGGAAGAATTTTCGCTGGAATTTCTGCTTCATCGTTCATCTGTAACAGGTCAATTTCAATAGCGTTGCAGATGGCATCCAGCGGTAAATCATTGTTTTCAGTACCGAAGGGATCTTCCAGTTCTTCCGCCAGACAATCCAGCGAAATAAAAGTGTAGGAAATCAGCACAGAGATAAAAGGCGTCATGTAATGCAGATCCACGACCAGCGCGAACGGCAGCATGATACAAAACAGATAAACGGTACGATGCAAAATCAGGGTGTAGGCAAAGGGAATTGGCGTGTAGGCAATGCGCTCGCAGCCTGCCAGAACTGCTGAAATATCATTAAGCCGATCGTTGAGGCTAATAAACAGGATATCTGAAAGCTGCCCATTGCGGCGCTGAACCGCCAACCACTCCCCCATTATTAACAAGATACGGTTAGCTGGAGAGTTCGAAGCCAGTACACGCTGAAGATCTTCCGTCTTGAGATATTGAGCCAGCACTTCCGCCTGTGGTTGTTTGCGTAATGTCATGCGTAAACAGTGAGCGAAGGCGATTTGCAGCCGGGCAAACTCCCTTACACTTGCCGAATCTGGCAATGTCGTTTTTACCTCGCGCAGTAACGACCGTGAGGCAATCATCAACTGCCCCCAAAGTTTTCGCGCTTCAACGTAACGGGCGTACCCGGCATTATTACGAAAACCAAGAAAAATGGCGATGGCGACACCGAGAATGCTGAACGGTGCGAGGGTGAATTTAATGCCCAAATGCGTGTACCAGGGCAGCATGAAAATAACAGCGATCGAAAAGAGAAAATTGAGTAGTAAGCGCGAGGATATCTTGGATAATACTGAACCGTGCCAGACAAAAATACGGCGCAGCCAGTGTTGTTGTGGACGAACAATCATGGTTATCTTCAGGCGTGGAAAAGTCGCCCTATTAAACGTGATTACGATCACATTCTCAAGACACTACTTACAAATTACCTACAAGCTTACAACATTTACAGGTGTGGCATATGGCACCTGTTAATGATAAAGGCACATAGGATGTTGTAACTAATATAGTGAAATAAGAAACCCGGTCGAAACCGGGTTCAGAGTATTAGCACAACGGACGTACAGCTTCGCGCATTCCTTTTTCGAGAATCGCATCCAGGTCATTAGCAACCTGCTCGACCAGACCAGGCACTTGCGTCAGGTCCTGCTCCCAGTGGTCTTTTTCAGCCAACACAATAGCAACCAGTTCCTGGGTGCCGATAACACGGTCACGATGCTGGCTCCAGAGTTGCTGATAACGTTCCAGCCAGTGGGCATCGTCCTGTACCGGATATGTTTCTCCATTACGCTCACCGCGATAAAACGCAATCAATGCTGCTAATGCGAAAGTAAGGCGCGCCGGAAGTGTGCCGTTTGCCTTCTGCCCTGCCAGCAGCTGCGGCAGGATACGGGTGCGGAACTTGGTCATGCCGTTAAGCGCGATAGACAGCAGCTGATGCTTAATGTACGGATTACGGAAACGACCGGTGACTGCACTGGCGAAAGATTCCAGTTCATCACGAGGCAAATCCAGTACCGGAATAATCTCTTCGTAGATGGCTTTTTCAACGAATGCACAAATTTCAGCATCGTTCATCGCTTCACCTACGGTATCCAGCCCTGCCTGGAACGCCACCGGCACCAGCGCGGTGTGCGCACCGTTGAGTATTGCCACTTTGCGTTCTTTATACGGTTTAATATCGTCAACAATCAGCACGTTGAGCGGATATTTGTCCAGACGCAGTTCAGTCGCTAAGGATTTCGGCCCCTGAATCACAAACAGGTAAAAGTGTTCAGCGGTGTCGAGGAAACCATCGTGATAACCCAGTTCTTCTTCCAGTTTAGCCACTTCATCACGCGGATAGCCGGTAACGATACGGTCCACCAGCGTAGAACAGAAGCTGTTAGCCTGATCCAGCCATTGAATAAATGCTTCTGGCAGTGCCCACTCTTGCGCATAGCGCAGCACCAGTTCACGCAACGCGTCGCCATTGTAGTCGATCAACTCACACGGGATGATGATCCAACCTTTATCCAGCGCACCGTTGAAATGGCTAAAACGTTCGAACAGCAGACGGGTCAGTTTTGCCGGATAACTTACCGCTGGCGCGTCATCGAATTTATCGCCCGCATGGTAGCTGATACCCGCTTCGGTGGTGTTAGAGAAAACAAAGCGCATTTCCGGGTTGTGCGCCAGTTTCAGGAATTCATCGTATTCACTGTAGACGCTGATTTCACGATTAACAGAGCGAATCAGACGCGCGTCGCTGACCGCTTCCCCCTTCTCATTCAGGCCACGGATAATGGTGGTATACAGACCATCCTGCGTGCTCAGTGACGGCGGGAATGAAGTTTCAATCGGACGAACAACGACCACGCCAGAATTCAGATCGGTGTGCTCATTCAGGAGATCGATTTGCCAGTCAACAAAGGCGCGCAGGAAGTTACCTTCACCAAACTGAATAATACGTTCTGGATACTGTGCACCGGGAAAATCGCGACGATTTAGTGTTTTCACAATGGGTTCCCTTCTGATTAGTCATACAACCTGTTTTAATTGGTACGACAGGTTAGCAAACTTTAATACGCCGAACCCCTGTTTTGATCAACTCCTGATGATTAATGAGCAGTTTTATGAGAAAAGTGTGGCGCGGATCATGGTTTAATCGAGGAAACAGGCCTTTTCTTGGATCATAAAGTGGTAGAACACATTGCATTTAATTCGCTCTGAGTAAATAAAGATGTCAGACAACTTCCTCACCGTAACGCATAGTGCTGGTACGGTTGCGCCCATCTTTCTTCGAGCGATACAGACACGTATCGGCTTCGACCATCAATTTATTAAAGTCATCGGTCAGCGTTCGGTACGATGCGCAACCACTACCGACGCCAATACTTACCGTGAGATAAAGCGTTTTTTGTTGCCAGGTGAACGGTTGAAGTTCTACGCCTTTACGGATTTTTTCCGCCATTAGCAGGCCATCGACAGGATTCACCGACGGCACTGCAACAGCAAATTCTTCGCCGCCCATTCGCGCCACCAGCCCCTTATCACCGACAATCTTCTGAATATGCTGGGCAAACACGCTTAACACTTTATCGCCACATTCATGTCCATAGTTATCGTTAATGCTTTTGAAATAGTCGATATCAAGCAGCATGACCGTCAGATGTTGTGTCTGTTTCAGCGATGGACTTTTCAGCGCCTCATAAAGACCAGACCGTGAGTAAACCTGAGTCAGAAAATCAAAGTCGGCTCGCAGCGCAACTTGCTTCATTAGCGAATTGATCGCTGCCACGCTAAAGGAAACCATAATTGGGCATATCGCCATCGTGGCAATACCGAGACGTGCGGAGAACATTTGCGGAATAGAGAACGGCGAACCGACCGAGATATCAATCACCGAATTTGCCACCAGTACGACTTCCACCGCACCGGTGACAAAGGTCAACAGACATGTTACCTGCGGCGTATAGCGCACTGCACACCAGATTAATGCAGGGAGCGGAAACGCCAGACTCCCCGCTCCGCCAATGACTACCGAGGCAATAACCGACACAATAAGCGCGATAGCAGGCATCATCTGCTCTGCTTTAAAGCGCGGCAGTACTCCAGGAATTGCCAACGTCAGCATACAAGGCACGATCAACACGCCCGTTGAGAATTGCTCACTAAACCAGTCGGCAAGCAAAGGCCAGAAATCCAGACTATCAATACTGACCGAACCAATCGCCCCGACAATAGCGCATAATAATGCGGCAAGCAGACAGTAATTAAATAGCCGTAAGGCACTTACTGGCTCATACTTATTTTTTCCCAGACGCTTATCCCGCGCGACCAGTAAGGCGACGGTAACAATAAACATCATATTGGAGAAATTGATAGCCAGTGAAACCAGCCCCCATTCGGTGGTTATGGCATCATAAACCAGCATCGCCACATAACTGATCGCATAGTAATGCAGTCGATTAAGCCAGACATAGCGGGCAAACCCCCCCGCCATTACGCCATTCAGCGGCCAGAAAAGAGAAAGTTCGTGAACCAGCCGTAACTCTGCACCAATAAAATAGAACAGCGTGGTTAGCACAAAAATAGCGATGCTATTACGTAGCAGATGACCTTCCTGGAACAAACGGAAAGTTGAAATGGGCTGTACATGCATTAATTATCTGTCCATACAATTGCGGGTGGCAATTATCTCAACGCAATAAGTAAATTCTTAGAAAGGATAGCATGTTCGCTGACAACGGCGGCAACTAAAGATACCTAATGAATGCCATTTTATCGATTTCCGTAATTATCATGGCTGATTCATCTGTATAACCAGCCAGTGGTAGATTACCGTCACAATATAACGTTGTTGCTCCTCACTTAACGCTTCCCCCTGAGGAATGTTATGCCACTTAGCCAGACAACCGCGACAACAGGTCGCGGTGGCGTGTTGAGCGATAAAAACCGGATGCCCGCGCATGGGGGTTTGCTTACCGTCGTTAGCCGGTAATGCCGGAGCAAGACGTTTAGCGACAAAATCCGCCGCATGTTGTTCAATGACTGGCGCGCCTTTCTCCAGACAATACTGACGCTCTTTCACACCCAAACGAAAGCGAGAGCGAAATTTTGAACGGGATAAACGCGCGAAGAGTGGATCGAGAGACTGCATTAATAAACTGAACGCCCTAATTGTTTCGTCAATTGTTCAAGGACGGCAATGCCCGCAAGCGAGTTACCGGCATCATCCAGTTCCGGACTCCAGACTGCGATGGCCATTTCATGCGGAACAATCGCCACAATACCGCCACCAACGCCAGATTTTGCCGGTAGTCCCACCCGCCAGGCAAACTCCCCCGCGTTCTGGTACATACCGCTGGTCGCCATCAGCGCGTTAATTTGCCGCGCCTGCATTGGCGTCACCACAGGTTCATCAATATGAATAGCTTTCCCCTGATTCGCCAGAAAGACAAACGTCCGGGCCAGCTCTACACAGCTCATTTTCAGAGCGCAGTAATGAAAGTAGTTTTGCAGAACGGTTGTCACGTCATGATGGAAATTGCCAAACGACTTCATCAGCCAGGCGATAGCCGCATTTCGCGCGGAATGTTCAAATTCGGAACGCGCTACCACCGTATCGTAGGAAATATCAGACACACCACTTAAGCCGCGCACGACTTCCAGCATACGTTGCCGAGGAGCGCTTAATCGCCCTTGCAACATATCGCAGACCACCAGCGCACCGGCATTAATAAACGGATTACGCGGAATACCCTGCTCCATTTCCAGTTGCACTAAAGAATTGAACGGTGATCCAGACGGATCTTTGCCGACGCGTTGCCAGATTTCCTCTTCGGAGTAATGACGCATGGCGACAACGAGACTCAGCACTTTGGAAATAGACTGAATGGAAAAGCGTTCTTGCGCGTCTCCGGCCTGAAAAAGCTGTCCGTCAACGGTACAGATAGCAATCCCCAATCGGGAACCGTCTACCGTAGCCAGCGCCGGAATATAATCCGCGACTTTACCCTGACCAATGAGCGGCCGCACTTGCCGCAAGATGTTTTCTAAAATTGCATTATCCATGGCGACTGCCACTTTCTACTCCTGGACCGCAGGTCTGAAAAGACCTGCGAGTATATCAGAGCTGAATATATAGCGTCAGACCCGGTCTTTCCACACCGTCTGGATATTACAGAATTCGTGTAAGCCGAAATGGGAAAGCTCACGACCAAAGCCACTCTTCTTCACGCCACCAAAGGCGACTCGCGCATCGCTGGCACAATAACCATTGATAAATACCCCACCGCATTCCAGACGTGCCGCCATCTGTCTGGCCTGTGTTTCGTCGGTGGTGAAAATGGTCGCTGAAAGGCCGAACTCACTATCATTAGCCAGTTCCAGCGCATGTTCTGCATCTTTCGCAATGGTGATTGCCGCAACGGGGCCAAACATTTCTTCCCGAAACGCGGTCATTTCTGGGGTAACATTCGCCAGAACCGTTGGCGGATAGTAGTTACCTGCTCCAGCCATCTTTTCCCCTCCCAGTAACAAACGCGCACCCTGCGCCAGTGTTTTTTCCACCTGATGATGCAGCTCATCACGTAAATCAAAACGAGCCATTGGTCCGAGAGCGTTCTCTTCATCACGGGGATCGCCCATTTTCAAGGCTGCCGCAGCTGCCACAAAACGTTCGGTAAATGCCGAAGCAATTCCCTCTTCGATGATAAAGCGTTTTGCCGCTGCACAAACCTGTCCGGTATTCTGATAACGTCCGGCTACCGCCGCTTTCACCGCCAGTTCCAGATCGGCATCGTTAAGCACAATAAACGGATCCGAACCACCCAGTTCCAGTACGCATTTTTTCAGTGCCGCTCCAGCCTGTGCGCCAATAGCCGCTCCAGCACGAACACTTCCGGTCACTGTGACAGCAGCAATGCGCGAGTCTTTAATCATCAGACTGACACCGTCGTTGTCGGCATTCAGCCAGCCATATACGCCTTGTGGGATACCCGCATCTTTAAACACCTGGGCAATGAGCTGTGCACAGCCCATCACATTCGGCGCATGTTTAAGTAAGTAGCCGTTACCAGCAAGAATGATGGGAACAGCACCACGCATCACCTGCCATAACGGAAAATTCCACGGCATAATCGCCAGAATCGTCCCCAACGGTCGATACTCAATAACCGCCTGCTGATTTTCCACCAGCGTAGGTTCTGCCTTCAGCATTGCCGGACCATGTTCTGCATACCAGTCACACAAATTCGCCGATTTCGCCACTTCAGCGCGCGCCTGGTTGATTGGTTTGCCCATTTCACGGGTGATCATTTGCGCCATTTCTTCGCTACGGGCGCGCAGAGCCTTACCGATATCACGCAGTTTTTCAGCACGATAATCTATATTTGTCTCGCGCCAGTCGCGAAAGCCTGCTGCCGCCAGCTGAAGTGCGTTTTCGATATCGTCAACACCAGCCCACGGCAGCACAGAAAGTTGTTCACCAGTGGCAGGATTTATCGAAATTGCATGAGTTGCCGGAGTAATGGTCATCGGGGTATCTCCTTTATGAGTCATGGTATGAAGATACGCAGATTTACTCTTGCTTTAAAATGAATAATATTAAGCCACTTATTCACGAATCGAGAATGCTATGGATCTGACCCAACTGGAGATGTTCAACGCGGTTGCCGAAGCTGGCAGCATTACCCAGGCTGCAGCAAAAGTGCATCGCGTGCCGTCGAATCTCACTACCCGTCTACGCCAGCTGGAAACAGAACTGGGGGTTGATCTGTTTATTCGCGAGAATCAGCGTTTACGTCTCTCGCCTGCCGGGCATAACTTTTTACGCTATAGCCAACAAATTCTCACGTTAGTGGATGAAGCGCGGAGCGTTGTCGCTGGCGATGAGCCGCAAGGTTTATTTTCTCTGGGATCGCTGGAAAGCACCGCTGCAGTGCGCATTCCGGCCACGCTGGCGGAATTTAACCGTCGTTATCCCAAAATTCAGTTTTCACTTTCCACCGGCCCTTCCGGCACTATGCTGGAAGGTGTGCTGGAGGGAAAACTGAATGCGGCGTTTATTGATGGGCCCATTAACCATACTGCCATTGACGGGATACCGGTATACCGCGAGGAACTGATGATCGTCACGCCACAAGGACATGCGCCAGTAACCCGTGCCAGTCAGGTGAATGGCAGTAACATTTATGCCTTCCGCGCCAATTGTTCGTATCGTCGCCACTTCGAAAGCTGGTTTCATGCTGACGGTGCCGCTCCGGGAACTATTCACGAGATGGAGTCTTATCACGGGATGTTGGCCTGTGTGGTCGCAGGAGCAGGCATTGCGCTTATTCCACGCTCTATGCTGGAAAGTATGCCGGGGCATCACCAGGTTGAAGCGTGGCCGTTAGCTGAGCAATGGCGTTGGTTAACAACCTGGCTGGTCTGGCGTCGTGGTGTGAAAACGCGTCCGCTTGAGGCATTTATTCAACTGCTGGATGCGCCTGACTCGGCAAAACAGGGTTACCAATGAGCTATTTTTGATAGTTCATGCGGCTAATATGCTCTATATAGTGATGTTCCGATGACTTATGACTATATGGGGCAAATATGGTTACGCCAGTAAGCATCAGCAATTACATATCTCTTCCTGATGATTTTCCCGTTCGTAATATTGCACCTCAAGTAAAAGAAGAACAGGCCCCCTTCCTGATCGTCATTAAAATGTGATGTTAACAACTCTCTGATGCGTGACAGAACAACCGTCAGAGAGATGGAAATGCGATCCAGATCACAAATGCATTGTATTCACATCATTAACCGTTTTAAGATCATTTCATCACTTTTTCGCAACTCACCCGATAATCTGTTATGACAACAAACACTGTTTCCCGCAAAGTAGCGTGGCTACGGGTCGTTACGCTGGCAGTCGCCGCCTTTATCTTCAATACCACCGAATTTGTCCCTGTTGGCCTGCTCTCTGACATTGCGCATAGTTTTCACATGCAAACCGCTCAGGTCGGCATCATGTTGACAATTTATGCATGGGTAGTGGCGCTAATGTCATTGCCTTTTATGTTAATGACCAGACAGGTTGAACGCCGCAAATTACTGATCTGCCTGTTTGTGGTGTTTATTGCCAGCCACGTACTGTCGTTTTTATCGTGGAGTTTTACCGTTCTGGTGATCAGTCGCATTGGTGTGGCTTTTGCACATGCGATTTTCTGGTCGATTACGGCGTCTCTGGCGATCCGTATGGCTCCAGCCGGGAAGCGAGCACAGGCATTGAGTTTAATTGCCACCGGTACAGCACTGGCAATGGTATTAGGTTTACCTCTCGGGCGCATTGTGGGGCAGTATTTTGGCTGGCGAATGACCTTCTTCGCGATTGGTATCGGGGCGCTTATTACCCTTTTGTGCCTGATTAAGTTACTTCCCATGCTGCCCAGTGAGCATTCCGGTTCATTGAAAAGCCTCCCGCTATTGTTCCGCCGCCCGGCATTGATGAGCATTTATTTGTTAACTGTGGTGGTTGTCACCGCCCATTACACGGCATACAGCTATATCGAGCCTTTTGTACAAAACATTGCGGGATTCAGCGCCAACTTTGCCACGGCATTACTGTTATTACTCGGTGGTGCGGGCATTATTGGCAGCGTGATTTTCGGTAAACTGGGTAATCAGTATGCGTCTGCGTTGGTGAGTACAGCGATTGCGCTATTGCTGGTGTGCCTGGCGCTGCTGCTACCTGCGGCGAACAGTGAAATACACCTCGGGGTGCTGAGTATTTTCTGGGGGATCGCGATGATGATCATCGGGCTTGGTATGCAGGTTAAAGTGCTGGCGCTGGCACCAGATGCCACCGACGTCGCGATGGCGCTATTCTCCGGGATATTTAATATTGGAATCGGCGCGGGTGCGTTGGTAGGTAATCAGGTGAGTCTGCACTGGTCAATGTCGATGATTGGTTATGTGGGCGCGGTGCCTGCTTTTGCTGCGTTAATATGGTCAATCATCATTTTTCGCCGCTGGCCAGTGACACTCGAAGAACAGACGCAATAGTTGAAAGGCCCATTCGGGCCTTTTTTAATGATACGTTTTAATGATTTCCAGGATGCCGTTAATAATAAACTGCACGCCCATACATACCAGCAGGAATCCCATCAGACGGGAGATCGCTTCAATACCACCCTTGCCCACCAGCCGCATAATTGCGCCAGAGCTGCGTAGACTTCCCCACAAAATAACCGCCACCAGGAAAAAGATCAGCGGCGGCGCAACCATCAGTACCCAATCAGCGAAGGTTGAACTCTGACGCACTGTGGAGGCCGAGCTAATAATCATCGCAATGGTTCCCGGACCGGCGGTACTTGGCATTGCCAGTGGTACAAAAGCAATATTGGCACTGGGTTCATCTTCCAGCTCTTCCGACTTGCTTTTCGCTTCCGGTGAATCAATCGCTTTCTGTTGCGGAAAGAGCATCCGAAAACCGATAAACGCGACGATCAAACCGCCTGCAATTCGCAGACCGGGAATCGAAATGCCAAATGTATCCATCACCAGTTGCCCGGCGTAATACGCCACCATCATGATGGCAAATACGTACACCGAGGCCATCAACGACTGACGATTACGTTCGGCACTGTTCATGTTGCCTGCCAGGCCAAGAAATAACGCGACAGTTGTTAATGGGTTAGCTAACGGCAGTAACACCACCAGCCCCAGGCCTATTGCTTTAAACAAATCTAACATTGGTGGTTGTTATCCTGTGTATCTGGTTTATCAGCGAAAAGTATAAGGGGTAAACAAGGATAAAGTGTCACTCTTTAGCTAACCTTGCATCGCATTGACCAAAACTTGAACCGATTTAGCAAAACGTGGCATCGGTCAATTCATTCATTTGACTTATACTTGCCTGGGCAATATTATCCCCTGCAACTAATTACTTGCCAGGGCAACTAATGTGAAAAGTACCAGCGATCTGTTCAATGAAATTATTCCATTGGGTCGCTTAATCCATATGGTTAATCAGAAGAAAGATCGCCTGCTTAACGAGTATCTGTCTCCGCTGGATATTACCGCGGCACAGTTTAAGGTGCTCTGCTCTATCCGCTGCGCGGCGTGTATTACTCCGGTTGAACTGAAAAAAGTGTTGTCGGTCGACCTGGGGGCACTGACCCGTATGCTGGATCGCCTGGTCTGTAAAGGCTGGGTGGAAAGGTTGCCGAACCCGAATGATAAGCGCGGCGTACTGGTAAAACTTACCACCAGCGGCGCGGCAATATGTGAACAATGCCATCAATTAGTTGGCCAGGACCTGCATCAAGAATTAACAAAAAACCTGACGGCGGACGAAGTGGCAACACTTGAGCATTTGCTTAAGAAAGTCCTGCCGTAAACGAAAAAAGAGGTATGACGATGTCCAGACGCAATACTGACGCTATTACCATTCATAGCATTTTGGACTGGATCGAGGACAACCTGGAATCGCCACTGTCACTGGAGAAAGTGTCAGAGCGTTCGGGTTACTCCAAATGGCACCTGCAACGGATGTTTAAAAAAGAAACCGGTCATTCATTAGGCCAATACATCCGTAGCCGTAAGATGACGGAAATCGCGCAAAAGCTGAAGGAAAGTAACGAGCCGATACTCTATCTGGCAGAACGATATGGCTTCGAGTCCCAACAAACTCTGACCCGAACCTTCAAAAATTACTTCGATGTTCCGCCGCATAAATACCGGATGACCAATATGCAAGGTGAATCGCGTTTTTTACATCCATTAAATCATTACAACAACTAGTTGATAACGTGACAACGTCACTGAGGCAATCATGAAACCACTTTTATCCGCAATAGCAACTGCGCTTATTCTCTTTTCTGCGCAGGGCATTGCGGAACAAACCACGCAGCCGGTTGTTACTTCCTGTGGCAATGTCGTGGTTGTTCCCCCATCGCAGGAACAACCACCGTTTGATTTAAATCACATGGGTACTGGCAGTGATAAGTCGGATGCGCTCGGCGTGCCCTATTACAATCAACACGCTATGTAGTTATTGTCAGGCTCTGATCACAGAGCCTGACATTTCCGTAATATCTTCCTGAAGTCTCATATATTTTCGCCATTGTTGGCGATGAGATCCCGATACCAGTAAAACGATGCTTTACGTATCCGTTCCAGCGTTCCCTTCCCTTCGTTGTCTTTATCGACATAAATCATTCCGTAGCGTTTTTTCATTTCTCCTGTTCCGGCAGAAACCAGGTCAATGCAACCCCACGGGGTGTAGCCAATTAAGTCAACACCATCTTCAACTACGGCTTTTTTCATTTCCCGAATATGGGAGGAAAAGTAATCAATGCGATAGTGATCGTTCACCGTGCCGTCAGCTTGTCTCTGGTCAACCGCACCAAATCCATTTTCGACAATAAACAGCGGCAATTGGAAATGATCCCAGAACCAGTTGAGTGAATAACGTAGCCCTGCCGGATCAATTTGCCATCCCCATTCGGATGTATCGATATAAGGGTTGCTGACCAAATCTCGTGGTTCAACATAATCCAGTTGCGGATTATCTGGCGAAAATTGCGTCGTAAAAGACATGTAGTAGCTAAAGCCGATAAAGTCGACACAACCTCTGGCAAGAATCGCGTTATCATCTGGTGTGATATCGAGGTTGAATCCTTTCCTTGCAAAGTAATTCAGCATATGTTGCGGATAATATCCACGAGCATGAACATCAGTAAACCAGTAACGACGATGCATCGCTTTCGTGGCCATCATCATATCGTTGGGTGCACACGTCAGAGGATAGATGGGGCACATAGCAATCATACAGCCGATATTAAATTCAGGATTGATCAGTTTTCCAGTCTGTACCGCCAGGGCACTGGCAACTAACTCATAATGTACCGCCTGGTACATTATTTGTTCGCGCTCATTGAGATCTTCCTCTGGCGAATACAAGATACCGGAATTAGTAAATGGACACAGGCTTTCGCTGAAATTCACCTGATTATTGATTTCGTTAAACGTCATCCAGTACTTTACTTTTTCTTTATAGCGCGTGAAGACCGTTGATGCGAAGTGGATAAAAAAGTCGATCAGTTTACGGTTTCGCCAGCCACCATATTTTGTCACCAGATGATAAGGCATCTCAAAATGCGAAAGCGTCACCACAGGTTCCATTCCCTGCTTCAGGCATTCATCGAAGAGATCATCATAAAATTGTAAACCCTCTTCATTCGGCTCCTGTTCGTCACCTTGCGGAAAGATTCGTGTCCAGGCAATGGAAGTTCGAAAGCATTTGAATCCCATCCCGGCAAATAACTGAATATCTGTTTTATAGCGATGATAAAAATCAATTGCTTCATGATTGGGATAATTAAGTCCGTCGATAACGCCTTCTGTCACTTCACGCGGCACCCCGTGAGCGCCAGCAGTCATTACATCAGCGATACTGATGCCTTTTCCTCCTTCATTCCAGCCACCTTCCAATTGATGTGCGGCTACCGCACCGCCCCATAAAAAATCTTCTTTAAATCCTGACATACACAACTCCTTAACTAAATAGATTACCACCAGACTTCCGCCTGGATGCCGGCCATAAACTCGTCTTTGCTGTTCTCATTAAACTTAAAATTCGATAATTCGTTATCCAGAATATTGATATACGTCCCGTAGAAGCGAATTTCTGGTCGTGAACCTAAAATACTTTCACCCACTTTCAATGCATGCCAGAGTGTCGTTTTATAAGCCGATTCATTTAGCGTTACCCCCTGCTGAGTTTTGTTCTGTTGCTTAAACCAGCCTAATTCAAGCCCCGTCTGATTCCATGTATTCCAGATCCAGGCCGGTCTTATTACGGTGCGAATACTGTCAAAATCACTATGAGCGCCACTTTCATAACTATAAACATCTTCGCCATGAGAATAGACAAGCGCGTTAGCCATAATAATATTGTCAGTCAGATACATCTCGCCCTGAGAGATTAAACGCCAGGCGATCCCATTGGTATGGTCACCATAGTAATAGCGACCATGCGCCATCGTATTACTGGCATCTGAGAAACTGGCAAAACTGCTGGCATAGGAATTATTGGCAACCTGTAACGTAAATTCATTAAACGTATCGCGTTGCAAGTTTTGCCGTAAAACAGAAGTCAGCATCCAGCTATCTTTCATTTCAAAATAACTGTCGTCATTTTCATTATCTTGTTGTTGATCCGTTTTATTAGGTGCGGAATATTTAGCCATTAATGACAACGTCGCATCATCCCATAACGGGATATTGCGATAACGAACATCCACAGAATTGGTATTCATCTGACTGGTACGCGTAAAATCACGAGAGTAAACATCGACATCATCTCGGCTTAAGGACATATCAAACAGCCCTACACCAAGCGCCCAGTTTTCAATCCCCACACCTGCGGCAACATCCGTGGTTAAGGTTTTCCAGTCCAGCATTTGGATCTCATATTGCGGGAGTTTATGTTTGCCGACCCAGAAGTCTGCCTCTCGTGCGAAGGGTAAAAAACCTCGCGTTGTCAGATAAATATCACTGAACTGCATGATATTTTCATTAGCACTGTCACCAAACCAGGCATCGTTATACTGCTGACCTACGTTTCCATCATAGGTAACGACCGCATTTGCCGTTCTACCGTCCTGATTATAAACACGCTGATTTAAGGTCAGGTCAAACCAACCACTCATCTCGTTACCAAAACGTCCCAGAGAACCCGCTGCATAAGTTTGTGGTGAGCCGTGATTACCGGTGCCCCAGCCTGAGCGGAAGTACCCCTGATAGCTGAATCCAATATCATCCTTTATATATTTACTGATATCTTTCAGGGTCACGCTTTCGATAGTGGTTTTATCGCCTTTACTTTCAATAACGGCAACTTGCTGCGATCCATTTATAGTATGCGCTGCGGTAACCGAGTTCTGTTCACCGTTTTCATTTTTGATGTTATCAGCGACGGGAGATGTCGCTGATATTTCAGCAAGCGAGGCTGATTTATATTTGTTTTCCGTGATGCTTTTTTGTAAGGTCGAAAGTCGGGATTTATATACTCCCAGTTCATTCTGTGTTGCTTTCAGCTCTTGTTTATTTTGCGACAATTCATTTTCAAGCAATTCAAGGCGCTGCTCTATGGTTAATTTTGTTGCCATCGCGTTCAATGGAAACAATGCTGTAATAATAGAAAAAGACAAAAGGCTGACGTTAAGCGTCTTTATATTCATGACTTATCCTTAAGAGTATAATAATTTCCTCCAGCTATCGCACTGGAGAAAAAAATCAGGCATGGAGCTCTTTTCTTAATGAAATAATTTCCCTGGCTAAATCCTGGCATAATATTGCATTCATCAAATGATCCTGTGCATGTATCAGAATTAAATTAACTTCTATTTTGCCACAGCCTTCATCCTGACTAATTAACGCGGTCTGAATCTTATGCGCCTGAAGACAGGCAGATTCAGAGCTGGCCATTAGTTTAGTTGCGCCCTGCCAGTCTTTTTGCCCGGCACAACGTATGGCTTCCATCGCATCAGAACGAGCCTGTCCCGCGTTGATCAGTAACTCCATAACAAGTTCTTCATCTGCAAACATCACAATCTCCTTCCTGGGTAAATGGAATTATCCGTTAGTTGTCATGTTATTGACTTTGTTGGCGGCGATAACAAAAGGTAAATAGATGATTGTCGCCACACCTAAACATAAAAAACCAACCAGTAATGCCAGCCAGTTTCCCCCGGTTCCGAGGAAAGCAATTAAAGGTCCGGGCGTAGTCCAGGGCACGGCATAAGCAACCGGTGGAATAATTTCCATCGAAACAAAGAAGTAACCAATGGCACAGTTAACAATGGGAACCATAATAAACGGCACCATCATGATGGGGTTAAGTACAATAGGAAGGCCGAACATTATCGGTTCATTGATATTGAAAATACCGGGGATAAATGACATTTTTGCCAGATCACGGTATTCCGCACGCTTAGAAGCGATAAAAATAGCCAACAATAACCCCAACGTCATACCTGAACCGCCGCAGTTGGCGAATGCATCATTAATAGAAGTCCAGGTAATCGGATATGGCGCGCCCCAGGTAGTGCCGTGTTGAGCGGCCCAGGAGAGATTCTCCAGATTAGCCTCAGAAAAAACGGTTTCTCGAATTGCCGAAGTTGTATTAGGTCCGTGGATCCCCAGCACCCAGAGGAAATTACCCACAGCCCCCAGGATAATTACCGCAAAGATATTCGTTCCCATATGTTTGAGCGGCGTCTGGATTAATGTGTAAATGAGATCATTTAATCCTGCCGGGGATATCAATGTCAGGCAATAATTAAGTGCGGAAAAGAACACCATGACAAAAAATATTGGCAATAAAACTTTAAATGAACGCGCTACCGCAGGAGGTACAGCTGCCGGCATCGTTATGGTGATTTTGGGGTTTCGAGCTAAGCGACAAAATATTTCACTGGTGATCAATGCAACGATAACAGCAACAAACAACCCCTGCGCGCCGAGATATTTGGTCGTCAGGAATGCCTGCCCATCTATCATCTGGTATGGGGTATAAACAATAAAAAATGCTCCTATTGCCGTTAATCCGCATAAAAGATCATCTTGCTCATAGCTAATCGCCACATTCCTAGCGACCAGGAAAGCAATCATAATTGACATGATATTTACAGAACCATTCATTACCGGAGTAAAAATAGCTTGTGCTTTTTCAAGGTTGGGGAAAATGCTGTTCAGATGCAGTAATCCGGCAATAAAACCGTCGGGCGATAATATGGCAAAGTTAATTAATATAATTAATGAGCTTGCCATGATAATTGGAAACGTAAAAACGAATCCATCTCTCACCGCTGCAACATGTTTTTGTGAGTTTAACTTGATAGCAACTGGAACAAGAAAACGTTCCATTCCACGTTCGAATGATGCCATTAATCCCATTTTTTTATACCTGTTGTTCTGGATATTTATACATCCCAATAAAGCATGTATGCCATATCCATTTTATGATGTGTGAAAAGTTAGTTCAGGTAATAGTTTAATAATATTAGATTCTTACTCTTGCAGTAGTTTCATCGCAAATTCAAGAACTGCCTGTCCGTTCATTGTGCCATAGTCTTTCATCTCGATAACGGCTACAGGCATTTTCCCCTGTGCAACGGCTTCAATCTCTGGTTTCTGAAAGCGAACTTGCGGACCAAGTAAAACAACGTCAACTTCGTTATTTTTAATTTTCCCTTTAGCCTCTGCAATCGCCAATGCGGAAATATTAACTTCAAGTGAAATAGCGGTAGCATGATCAATCATACGTTTAACCAGCATACTGGTTGACATGCCCGCAGCGCAAACTAACAATATCTTTTTCATATTTTTCCTTACTGGTATATAACAGACTACATTGTGTAAATATCATATCCCACAGTAGCTACACGTCCTGGTACATTGATCACAGTAATACAGTAATAAAGTTGTTCAACAACAGGGTGATAATTAAACGACTCGGCCATACGATAAACTAATCAGGTCTCAACTCCTTGTTTTCAATGGCTCTTAAAAGGTGCAAAAGTGATTTTTCAAAAGATTGCCCGCTTACTTAAATCCGAGATCAATGGCAATTCATGGCATGTTGGTGATTTGTTGCCGTCAGAAGCGGAACTCGCTGTTCGTTATAATGTTTCGCGTAATACCCTGCGTAAGGCATTATCCCTGCTGGAAGGCGAAGGAATTATTCACAGAAAGCATGGTTCAGGAACATACATTCAAAAAAAGAATTTTGTTGCACACATTGATCACATGAACAGTTTCAGTGAAATTGCACATAAAAGCGGCAAAGAGGCAGGAAGTCAGATTATGAAATTTGAAGTGCAGGATGCTTCTCCTACTATTGCGACTGAGCTGAATTTAGTGACTGGTGAGCAGGTTTATTACATAAAGAGACTGCGATTCATTGAGGATAATGCAGCACAATTAGAAGAAACGTGGATGTCAGTGGCACGTTTTCCTGATTTAACCGTATCGCATATGCAAAAATCCAAATTTTCGTATATTGAGAACGAATGCGGGATCAAAATCATTGGCACCTTTGAAACTTTCTCCCCGACTTTTCCTACCCCAGAAATCGCCAGTATTTTACGGATCAGCCCACGGGATCCCATACTTAAAATTCAGACCCAGGCTGTGGATAGTAACTCTATTCCGCTGGATTATTCGTTACTTTACAGCAATATTTTCGAGTTCCAGGTAAAGTACTTTTTCCCGCGATAAAAGCAGACGCACAGAGTGCTGGCATCACATTCTGTGCGTATGGTTTAGCCTCTGACCTTTACCGCTTTACGCCACCGCAAGCCAAATACATTGATATACAGCCCGGTCATAATGAGCACCGCACCGAAAAATTGCAGACCCGTTAAGCGTTCATCCAACAATAGTGCCGCACTTGCCAGTCCAACTACAGGCACCAGTAACGATAACGGTGCAACCCGCCAGGTTTCATAGCGTCCCAGTAACGTCCCCCAGATCCCATAACCAACAATTGTCGCCACAAACGCCAGATACATCAGAGACAAGATGGTGGTCATATCGATAGTAACCAGACTGTGAATCATGGTTGCGGAACCATCGAGAATCAGCGAGGCAACAAAGAAGGGAATGATTGGGATTAATGCGCTCCAGATTACCAGCGACATCACTGCCGGACGCGTTGCGTGCGACATGATCTTTTTATTGAAGATGTTGCCACACGCCCAACTAAATGCTGCCGCCAGGGTCAACATAAAGCCGAGCATCGCCACATGCTGACCGTTCAGACTATCTTCGATTAACACCAGTACGCCAAAAATCGCTAAGGCGATCCCCGCCAATTGTTTGCCATGTAGTCGTTCACCGAAAGTAAACGCGCCAAGCACGATAGTAAAAAACGCTTGTGCCTGTAACACCAACGAGGCCAGTCCAGCAGGCATACCAAAGTTAATAGCGCAGAACAGAAAGGCAAACTGCGCAAAACTGATGGTTAATCCATACCCCAGCAGCAAATTCAGTGGTACTTTCGGTCGTGCGACAAAAAAGATGGCCGGGAAAGCAACCAGCATAAAGCGCAAACCGGCCAGCATCAGCGGTGGCATGTTATGAAGCCCCACTTTGATGACCACAAAATTTAGCCCCCATACAACCACTACCAGTAGCGCCAACACCCCATCTTTTCGCGACATTCTACCGCCTCTGAATTTCATCTTTTGTAAGCAATCAACTTAGCTGAATTTACTTTTCTTTAACAGTTGATTCGTTAGTCACCGTTTACGACGGCATTAATGCGCAAATAAGTCGCTATACTTCGGATTTTTGCCATGCTATTCCTTTACATCTCTAAAACAAAACATAACGAAACGCACTGCCGGACAGACAAATGAACTTATCCTTACGACGCTCTACCAGCGCCCTTCTTGCCTCGTCGTTGTTATTAACCATCGGACGCGGCGCTACGCTGCCGTTTATGACCATTTACTTGAGTCGCCAGTACAGCCTGAGTGTCGATCTAATCGGTTATGCGATGACAATTGCGCTCACTATTGGCGTCGTTTTTAGCCTCGGTTTTGGTATCCTGGCGGATAAGTTCGACAAGAAACGCTATATGTTACTGGCAATTACCGCCTTCGCTAGCGGTTTTATTGCCATTCCTTTAGTGAATAACGTGACGCTGGTGGTGCTTTTTTTTGCCCTTATTAACTGCGCCTACTCCGTTTTTGCTACCGTGCTGAAAGCCTGGTTTGCCGACAATCTTTCGTCCACCAGCAAAACGAAGATTTTCTCAATCAACTACACCATGCTCAACATTGGCTGGACCATCGGTCCGCCACTCGGCACGCTGTTGGTGATGCAGAGCATCAATCTGCCCTTCTGGCTGGCAGCTATCTGTTCCGCGTTCCCCATGCTTTTCATTCAAATTTGGGTAAAGCGCAGCGAGAAAATCATCGCCACGGAAACAGGCAGTGTCTGGTCGCCGAAAGTTTTATTACAAGATAAAGCACTGTTGTGGTTTACCTGCTCTGGCTTTTTGGCTTCTTTTGTTAGCGGCGCATTTGCTTCATGCATTTCACAATATGTGATGGTGATTGCTGATGGTGATTTTGCCGAAAAGGTGGTCGCGGTTGTTCTTCCGGTGAATGCTGCCATGGTGGTTACGTTGCAATATTCCGTAGGCCGCCGCCTTAACCCGGCTAACATCCGCGCGCTGATGACAGCAGGCACCCTCTGTTTCGTCATCGGGCTGGTTGGTTTTATTTTTTCCGGCAATAGCCTGCTATTGTGGGGTATGTCAGCTGCGGTATTTACTGTCGGTGAAATCATTTATGCGCCGGGCGAGTATATGTTGATTGACCATATTGCGCCGCCAGGAATGAAAGCCAGCTATTTTTCCGCCCAGTCTTTAGGCTGGCTTGGTGCTGCGATTAACCCATTAGTGAGTGGCATAGTACTTACCAGTCTGCCGCCTTTCTCGCTGTTTATCATCTTAGCGTTGGTGATCGTTGCTACGTGGGTGCTGATGTTAAAAGGAATTCGTGCAAGACCGTGGGGGCAGCCCGCGCTTTGTTGATTTAAGTCGAACACAATAAGAATTTAATTCAGCCTTCGTTTAGGTTACCTCTGCTAATATCTTTCTCATTGAGATGAAAATTAAGGTAAGCGAGGAAACACACCACACCATAAACGGAGGCAAATAATGCTGGGTAATATGAATGTTTTTATGGCCGTACTGGGAATAATTTTATTTTCTGGGTTTCTGGCCGCGTATTTCAGCCACAAATGGGATGACTAATGAACGGAGATAATCCCTCACCTAACCGGCCCCTTGTTACAGTTGTGTACAAGGGGCCTGATTTTTATGGCGGCGGAAAAAAAAACCCCGTAAAACGGCGGGGGGCTGGTGTGA
>OBWZ01000166.1_pt1 | contig 40670 bp, 47 predicted proteins | sample 1476561 | NCBI WGS metagenome assembly OBWZ01 (sample SAMEA2580138, study PRJEB22360) | human gut metagenome | biome: human gut; feature: human-associated habitat; material: faeces | place: Denmark | collected 2008/2010 | reverse complement strand
ACGTTTTGGTAAATAATATGGATAAGGATCTTGTGAAAGCCCTCGCCATGGCAACATCAGCGGGGGTCACACTGGTCTCCTGTATAGGAGGTTTTATTTGGCTAGGTTATAAATTGGATACTTGGCTTCAAACGGAACCACTCTGCATGGTCATATTTGGCCTAATAGGAGCTATAACAGGGTGTTATATGTTATATAAACAGATACAATAATGCTATAAAGCCGGTAAATATGCGTATTTACCGGCTTTATTTATTTACAAATTGTTTTAGATTTTTTGAAATCAACTCGGTTGCTCAACCGTTGCTCAACTTTTGGCGAAAGTTAAAGATACGTAATCCTCGCCTAAAAGGCTATCCTTATCAGGTAATTTATTTACTGCCGCCACTAGCTCAGATACATCTTTGTGGATATATACTTGATTTGTTACATCCGAATGTCGATGACCTAATATAGTTTTTGTCGTAGCTTCCGATATACCGATATGAATCAATAGGGTGGCGCACGTGTGTCGTCCATCGTGCGGGAGATGCTCAGGGAAATGTTTGTTTAAGTAGGTGCGAATGGCTACTAATAAATGCTTAGGTGTATCTTTTGGAAGTAAATATTCGTGTCGTTGGAAGTTGCTTAGCTTATACCACTCCTTAATGAATGGTATGATAGATTCTGCAATTGGGATGATGCGGTTTTTGCCTGCTGCAGTTTTGCTTCCACCGATCATATATCTATCTTTGATATAGACATCTTTTAGTTTAATATTTTGGATTTCACCAGGTCGCATTCCTGAATATATGTAAACCAATAATATGCGGGCGTCTCGGTCTGTTTTTGCCAGCTCCCATAAACGAGATATCTCAATAGGTGTAAAGGGTTTATGGATTTCAGATTTTACCTTTTGAGGAAGTGTTACAAGCGCAGCGTAGTTCTTATCGACAATATCATTTTTGATAGCAGCGTCAAAAGTTGCTTTCATAGCAGTTTTAATTTGTACTAAGGTTGTATGGCTTTTATCCGCATATCTATCAATGACGTCTTGCATATGCGCGAGTCTTATGTCCTTGATAGGTATTTTTAGTAGATGCTCAACCTTCTTTTTATTGTAAAGATAGCCGCCTTTTTCTAAAATAACCCCTTTACGTATCTTATCCTCAATCATCCATTCCCAGCATTGGCCAAAGGTAGTATCCTTGACTTCATATTGCGGAGCATTAGCATCATAAGCCGATAATGCATTATATGCTTCTTTTTGCGTTGCAAAGGTGCCTATTGATTTACGCAAGGGTTTACCCTCAGAATTATATCCAAGGGTCACCACGGCTCGATAAGGCTTACGCAGGACCTTATGTTTCATCTTATATACGGTGCCTGTACCGTTGGCACGTTTCATAGCCATAATTTCATACCTCCTAAAATACCCCTATCTGAGTAGTATCGGATAGGGGCTTTACGTTTATTAATCATTTGTCTTATAGACTAATTTATTTTCTTTATCCATAAGTTCTGCTAATTTATCAGTGGTAATAGGTATTTCAATTTTATCGCCATTTCCATTAATAAATTTAATAGTATACGGTGGGTTCATAATTATTTGCTTAGGTATTGCATAGTAGACAAGGGCATAGCTATGCGGCATCATATCATAGATTTTGGTATTCATCGCTACTGGGATTATATACTGATTGTCCTTTTCTATAAGTAATCGTTGTGATGGTAGTTGAGGCATTACTGTACCGGCTAATGGATTCTTTAGATGAAGTGCATATGTAGCTATGTATACATAATCATTACTGTTTAGTATGGCTTTCTTAAAAGATTCGTCTGGAAAAATCAGACGATCGTCTTTGGAATATGATACATATTTAGTGATTGTAGCTGGGGTAATTAATACCGCGGCGCCACCAGCTCCACTCCGAAGTTCAACTCCATAATTAATTGGGCTTTCAAGTTTACGATCAGTTTTATAATTTTGCCCGGTGCTCCAGATTTTATCATACGTTTCTGGGGTTACATCAATAAATTGTGCAAATGAAGAACTAGCAACTGTTGCAAATAATGCCGCGATAGATAAAATTTTATAGAATTTCATTGTTTATCTCCCTTATTAATCTCCCATATTAATCTCTTACAAAGTCACATTGTACATAACAACCTTACCAATCAGGTATAAGTCATCTGTATTCTCGTAACTAAATATGATGTCCCGAAATGCCATATCCGAGCTATCAGGTTTAAATACAAATTCTTTATGTTGTTTATCATTGTAGAATCTTTTAACTGTATAATCCCCTCCATTCTTAATAACTACAATATCTCCGTCATGGATATCTGGCAGTTCTATATTTCTTAATACGGCGATAATAGCGCCGTTTTGGATAACGTTGTTCATGCTTTCACCGTTAACCGGCATAAGTATAATATTCTTATTGCCTGCGTAACGACCCATCATGAAATCAGGGACAGATATAGTAGGCATGAAGTTAATGGCGTCTATCGTGGTTAACGCGCCCGCTGATACAGATGCAGGTACGTATTTGTAATTGTTGAGGTGAACCATATCTATAAACGCATCAGATTCTGCGTCAAAACGGCTGGCTGATTCGAACTGTTCAAATTTGTCTGAATCGCCGTTAAACACGCTCGGGATATATTCATCATACATGTCGTTATCCTTATAAAACTGGGACAAACTTTTACCATATACATCGCATAATTTTTTGAGTAAAAACAAATTAATGGGCTCTATCTCTGCCTCATAATCCTCAAGGTCTTTCTTGGGGATTTTTGTTATTTTTGACAGGTCCGAAAGGGATAAACCTGAGTTCACTCTTTCATTGATTAGCGCCCCCGGGATGCGGTCATCGGCTATCAAGTCCGAATCTGTTAGGTAATCAACAGTAACATCATAACGTTCCGCGATGCGCTTTAGCAAATCCAAAGGAATTTGTCTCTTTTCAGATTCATAATTACTTAATGTATTTTGAGCAACACCTAAGTCTTCGGCGAACTGTAGTTGACTAAGCCCTAACATGTGGCGTAATTGTCTTAATTTCATAAGTCTTCCTCCTTAAAAGTCTCCCTGCTTACACAATATCACATATAGCGATATTTTTCAAATATATTGTTGACGATAATCTCAAATTGAGATATACTAATATCACAAATTGAGATATTTTAGATGTAAAGGGAGGTGATTGGATGAGACAGTACTTGATTGATGCCAGAAATAAAAAAGGGCTCACCCAGGTTGAGGCGGCAAGTAAGCTTTTTATGTCTCAAAATTATTTATCAAATTTAGAGACTGGCAAAAGACAGAAAAGCCTTAGCGTGGCAACTTTAAAGGCGTTCTCAAAAGTTTATCAGATTCCGTTGGCTGATTTAATCGCATCAGAATCTGCATATGGAAATACCTAATAGGTAACGAAATTAAAAGAAACGAGGGCAGTAAATGACAGACATGGAAATTTTGTATAACGCTTACCGTGATAGCGGGTTGCAGACTAACGAGGAAATGGAAAATTTACTCGGATGGCCGAACGGTAAGATTAGAACCATGAAAGCTCGACTAAAGGCGAGGGGCCTTATCGACTATGAGTTCGGCAAGCCGGTTACGATTCTAAAGCCGTATCGAGAAGATGTGGAGAAACCGGAAAGCTTCAAAGCAGCTATATACAGAGAGATGCTAGAAGTTTATATGGATGATTTCCGTAATCAAGATACTTTTAAAGATCGTTTACAAGTCGGGCAAGAAATCAGAATGATTTTGAAGGCTATATAAAAGGATGTGCAAGTATGAGGCAAAAGCAATTCACTACCAGAATGTACGGCGAAGCGATTCGCGAACGTATGCAAGAACTTAATATGTCGAAAGCTGACCTAATTCGGACCGCAGAGATTTCAAGGTCAACTTTGAATCGTGCAATTGAAGGGCGTTCAGTCCACATGGGTACAATTGTTGCCATTTGTCACGCTCTTGGGGTTGAGTCCGTCGAGGATACAGACTTTTGGGAGACGGATTATTACAATCCGAAAATTGATGCTATTTAGAGTAAAAAGGAGGTTAAGAAATGGTCAATAAAGTTATCTCGGTAACTCAAATGGCGACTGTACTCGGAATTAGCTTAACTGCGGTCCGTGAAGGAATCGCAATAGGCAAATTTCCGTTTGCCTATGCATGGCAGTCACCAGGTAAGAAGTCAAGAGCCTTTGTCATCGACAAAGAAGGCTTTAAGACTTATCTGATGCATGCTCTCGGATGGGATTTAAAAATTATCGATGCAGAATTTAAAGCTGCACATATTCATTAGGAGGAATTAATCATGACATGGATTGACGCAGGAATGCATTTAAGTTTTGCTACTGCTGCAGTAGCATCTATTTTATCAATGATGATGTTATAAAGGAGATCAAATTATGGGTTATATGTTGTTTGGGGCATTTTTGGTCGTAGGTTCTATGGGAGCCTTAGAAGTTGACCATATCGGATGGGAACAGTTTATATTGCAATCGTTAATCGGATTGGTTATATCCCTATACGGCTTTTATAAAGATAAAGCCGAAATGGATGCAGAGGAGGAGAAAAATGTCACACACATCCCAAGAGTGAGAACTCACGGCGATTATTGTAAAAACCCTTATTACAACTAAAAGGAGACAGAAAATGGCAAAATCGTATATCAGTAAACAAAAAGTGAAAGACTTTATTTTCGACATTTATTGTGAAAAACGGGATGAAATTTATAAAGCGGAATCGGCAGCAATAAATCAAGCGGTCGACGCTACAGAATCCTTTAAGCGCCTTGAGGACGCCTTAAATTCAGCTCGTTCTATAGCTGAAGAAATAGTACAAGCGGGGTTTGGTGATAGTGTTCTAAATAAAATTCCAACTCTGAAGAGTTTGCTCAGCGAAACAATTTCTAGAAGTAAGTATATGTATTCTGACCCATTAAAATCGTGGTCAACAATTTGTGAAATTGTTAAGCCTTTTGAAGAGCAGCTATCTGATCTGTCCAGTGCTAAATGCGACGCGTATAAAATTATCGAGAATGCGCAAACCGGACGAGCGGCGGCAGATGCACTGAAAGAACAAGGCTTAGATTTTTATTCTTGGCAAAAGAAAGAAGTGGAGGAAAATCTCGACATAAGCGCTTTGAAAGGTGGTGATTAAATTGCGAGACTGTAACAAATGTCCAAAGCGAGACTACTGCATTCCTGATGAATGCGAGGATTTGGGCATAAAAAATGAGCCTGATGATGCGGCAACATCAACAAGCTCAAATTAGAAAAATAATATTCTACGTTGATTATACCACAGAAAGGACATCTTATGGAATTCTTATTAGTTACTTACGATACCAGTGATTATTACTGGCAAAATAATACACCTGTACATAATCCAGATGAATTTTGGTTTAGATATTACGAATCCGATACAAATGTTCCAATCGATAACATTGGTGTTGGTGATTGGGTTGTTGTTAAATCAAGAAACGGCTTAGGCGTTGCTCGTGTTTTGAAAAAAGCAAAAGACCTCGATACCGTTCGGAAATACGGCTTTAAAGGGAACGTCATTAAGCAGGTCATTGCAGTTATCGATACCTCTAAATGCGATAAACGCGAAAGTGATCGAGCTAAGCTGGAGGACATCGAAAAGAAACTTGAACAAAATGCTAAGAATGCCGAACGTATGACCATGTATCGGTTACTTGCAAAAGATAACCCAGAATTCTCGGCGTTACTTACTGAGTATGAAACCTTGAAGTCCCAAACTGAGGATTCATATGAATAGTATCAAAAAAAAATGCAAGCAAAGTTTATCACATAGTTAAACAGAAGGGAAACAGAACAATGTTAGAGTTAAAAATCACAGTAGAAACAGCTAATGAATTAAATCAAGAAATCAAGAACCTTTATAAAGCTATTGTAGGTTCTTCTATAGATAAAGCCGATGCTATCGACCAAGCTAAGGAAGAAATTAAGGCTAAAAAAGCAAAAACTACTAAAGTAGAAACCCCTGCTAAACAGGAGCCGGTGAAAGATGAACCTGTTAAGGAAGAAAGGCAATCCGTTCCAAGCCTCGAAGAAACTCGTGAAGCCGTAAAAGATGTGATGGCCAAAGCTGCGGACAAGACGCAAGCTAAAACAGAATTCAAGGCGTTCCTTGATAGCATCGGAGCTGAAAAGGTAACATCTGCTACCGATGAGCAACGCATCCAAATCATGGAATGGGTGGCTAGTCGTGGCTAAGAAACATGCCTTACTCGGTGCCTCGAGTAGCGCCAGGTGGCTTGTATGTACTCCTTCAGCAAGATTGGAGGCGATGTTCCCAGATGAACAATCGCCCTATGCTGCAGAAGGTACTATAGCCCACGACCTGGCAGAATCAATCCTGCGGCATAAACTTGAAGGTAAAAAACTTCCTAAGCATGATCACTCCGCTGAAATGGTAGAAGCGGTTAACCGCTATGTGGACATCTGCGAAGAAAAGGTGAACGAGGCTCGCGCCCGTTCATCTGATGCGGAAGCCATGATTGAGGCGCGGCTAGACTTTTCTAGATGGGTACCAGAGGGATTTGGTACTGGCGATATGGTCATCGTAGCCGATGGCATCCTGGAAGTGATTGACCTGAAATACGGCAAAGGCGTTCCTGTTAGTGCCATCGAAAACACACAAATGAGGCTCTACGCATTAGGCGCTTACGACGTTAACGAGTTCCTGTATGACATTAAAACAGTTCGCATGACAATTGTTCAACCAAGACTCGATAGTGTATCTACCGACGAAATGTCTGTAGAAGACCTGCTTGGTTGGGGCGAAGAAATCAAACCAATCGCACAACGTGCCTGGGAAGGTATTGGCGAATGTACGCCTTGTGATTATTGCAATTTCTGTAAAGCAAGGCATACCTGCCGCGCACTAGCAGATACTTGCCTTGCTGCTTTCTATAAAGACGGCGGCAAGTTAAATCAATTACTCACTGACCGTGAAGTATCTGACATCCTGGGGATGAAAGATTTAATCACAAAATGGATTAAAGGTGTTTATGATTTTGCTTACGAAAAAGCCTTATCAGGTGAAAAGCAATGGCCTGGATATAAATTAGTGGAAGGTACGTCAAGACGTACTATCACGGATCCAGACGCCGCTGCTAAAACATTACTCAATAACGGTTATAAGGAAGAGGACATCTTCAAACCTCGCGAACTAGAAGGTATCACTAACCTGCAGAAGGTTCTCGGTAAAAAGGGCGTTGCTGAATACCTAGAAGCGTTTATCGATAAACCGGAAGGCAAGCCTACGCTTGTACCGGAAAGCGATAAACGCCCTGCGATTAATACCGCAGAAACAATGGCAAATGAATTTGATGACGAGGTGTAACATGCGCGTCGTAACAGTGAAAGCAATTGCTAAAGAGCTTTATGAGCGGGGGCATTACCTCGATGAGCTCTACCAAATTACTATTGCATATGCTACTAGCTTACATACTCGCTACTGCGCAGTAGAAGCTAAATGCGATGCAATAGAGGGCTACTATAAAACTGAATTAGACCTTTCGAAATATTCTTGGGAAGAAGACGATGAATGGATTCGACTAGACAACGAAAGGTCTGATATCGAAGACGAATTAGATAATTTATTTAACACAGTAATAGGGTTCGAACATAATTGTAACCCATTTAAGAATTAAGGAGACAGTAACATGGCTAAATTGACAACTGGTGTAGTAAGACTTTCCTATGCAAACATCGCTCAACCTCGTAAAAATGACGATGGTAAAGCAAAATATAGTTCCCAAATCATCATTGACAAAACAGATAAAAAGACTATCAAAGCTTTCGAACGTGCGATTGAAGAACTAAAAGCAGATCCAAAAGCACTGGCTAAGGTGGAAGGTAAAGCAGCTTACCTAAAATTGAATTTACGTGACGGTGATACAGATGAAGCAGTAGCTGACCAACCGGAAGTATACGCTGATAAATTCTTCATCAACGCTAACAGCGATAAACAACCTATCGTATTTAATCGTGACAAAATCAAGATGGATGATTTCGATATCGAAGAAGAAATCTATTCTGGTGTATACGCGCAGGTCGCACTCTCTGTTTTCGCATACAATTTCAATGGTAAAAAAGGTGTAGGTTTTGGTCTAAATGGTATTCGCAAAGTCAAAGATGGCGAACGCCTTGGTGGTGTTCACGTATCCGCTGATGACTTTGGTGACGATTTAGGCGACCTAGACGACGATGACGATTTAATCTAAGGAGGCAATTATGGAGCTCAGTATTGATGTGGAAACGTACAGTGACTGTCCGATTAAATTCGGAGCACAGCGATACGTTGATGATGAGACATTTGAAATACTGCTCTTTGCCTACTGCTTTGATGATGAACCAGTCGAAGTAATTGATATGACAAAGGATCCACTGCCCGTGCGGGTGGTGGACGCTTTGTATAACAAGGAAATTACAAAGACCGCATTTAACGCAGCATTTGAAATGTTGTGCCTTAAAAAGTATTTCCCTGATGCGGACTACACGAACTGGGAATGTACTTCCGTACTTGCTTTATACTGCAGTTTACCTGCAAGCCTTGATAATGTGTCTAAGGCCTTGAAATTAGGTGAAGCCAAAGACTCAAGAGGTAAACGGTTAATCCAATTCTTCTCTGTACCACGTAAGCCTACCAAAGCAAATCCTAAGACACGAAATATGCCAGAGGATGCGCCCGACAAATGGGCGGAATACATTGAGTATAACAGGCAAGACGTGGTGGTAGAAAAGGCAATTCGCAAACGTCTATTATCACTAAAGCCTCCTGCCGTAGAACACGAGTACTGGCTACTAGACCAGGATATTAACTGGCGAGGTGTGAAAGTAGATATGGAACTTGTCGATGCAGCGCTTGCTTGTAATGACGAAATTGTAGAAGAAGCGACTGAGTCGTCCAAACTGTTGACGGGATTAGAGAACCCCAATAGTACGATGCAGTTGAAAGAGTGGCTATCTGAAAGGCTAGGATACGATCTAGATACTATGCGAAAAGACGATGTGTCAAACCTCTTAGCACAGGATATACCGTCCGATGTACACAGAGTACTTCAAAATAGACAGGTGCTGGGTAATTCTTCCATCAAGAAGTACTTAGCTATGAAAAACGCCGTATGCTCCGATGGTCGTATCCACGGTATGCTTCAGTTTTATGGCGCCATGCGTAGTGGTCGCTGGGCAGGTCGTGTAGTACAACTGCAGAACCTCCCTCGTAATTACCTGGAAGATTTAGACACTGCCAGGGAAGTACTTAAAAGTAGAGATGTAGAAATGCTAGACCTACTATATGGAAACCCTGGTGATGTGATTAAGCAACTCATTCGTACTGCTCTTGTAGCAGAGGACGGACACCGCTTTATAGTAGCCGACTTCAGTGCTATCGAAGCACGTGTTATCGCCTGGCTCGCTCACGAGCAGTGGCGACAAGATGTATTTGCACAGGGTGGCGACATCTACTGCGCATCTGCCTCTAGCATGTTCCACGTACCGGTTGAAAAGCACGGTGTAAATGGGCACTTACGGCAAAAAGGTAAGGTCGCAGAACTAGCGCTCGGCTATGGCGGCGGTGTAGGAGCCATGAAGTCGATGGATACAAAAGGTGAAATCCCTGAAGAGGAGTTACCCGGTATCATCGAAGCTTGGCGACGAGCTAGTCCACGTATTACGAGATTTTGGAAAGACGCAGATAATGCAGCCAAGCAAGTCGTAAAAACCGGAGAACCAGTGCGAATTAGGCAAGGTAACATCAAGTTCTTTAAATCAAAAGGCTTTATGTTCATCGAATTACCATCCGGGCGTAGACTTGCCTATGCAAGACCTAGAATTGGACTTAACCGATTTGGTAGCGAGTCGATTGAGTACGACGGTATGGATCAGGTTAAGAATACCTGGGGCAGAGTTGAAACCTACGGCGGAAAGCTCGTCGAAAACATTGTACAAGCTGTAGCAAGAGATTGTTTAGCAGCGGCAATGCTAAGACTTTCAAAAGCAGGTTATAAGATTGTAGCCCATATCCATGACGAAGTAGTTATCGAAGCGCCTATAGGCGAAGGCAGTTTAGATGAAGTAATCGATATTATGTGTGAACCTGAGCCCTGGAACGAGGGTCTTATATTAAACGCAGCAGGGTTTGAGAACCCTTACTATATGAAGGATTAGGAGGATAATTCTTATGAAACTTACAAAAAACCAAATTCAACAACAACGCGAAGCTATTGACGGTTTGTATGAACTCGTAAAAGAAGCGCCTGCAAGTGAACGTAAAGACTCCGCTATGGCATACTGTGAAGGTTGTATCGCCGCTTGTGATTTAGGTCTTAAAGTTTTAAATGGTAAAAAAGCGGAAACGCCTAAGGCAGAAGAAAACCCAACAGTAGAAGATACGCCTAAAGTAGAAGAACAAGCTGCTACTGAAGAAAAGCCAAAGCGTAAACGTGTGGCCAAGAAAAAGGAAGCACCTGTAGAAGAAACACTACCGGTTGAAGATGACCCAGTAGTTGAGGAAACTTCTGAAGATGATGATTTAGACGATTTATTATAGACGAAAGGATAGCGCCTTATGAAGGTATTATTTAGTTTATCAGTTAACAAGCTGTATGACCTAGTACGGCGCAAGCAAGTGAACTCTTGGTCACCTGCTGTACATTACCACGTAGATTGTGGTCAATCATTTGCCTGCTTGTGGCCCTCAGTATCTTCCGGAATGGGTAGAATAGTAGACCCTTATATATCAACTGAGTTCTATTGCCCGCAATGCGGAGAACTCATTCGTACAAGAGGTGCGGACGGTGATTGTGTAGCTGATGCTTCCGGTGCCGCTAATGTTCCATTAGATATAGAACTATCGGTTATTGATCGAGGAACAATCCTTGATGTTAAATTCGAATATCACACAGTCCATGTCGATAACGATACACAATCTATCTACCCTGGATACAAGCCGCATCTTATCGATATATTACGCTTCGATTTCAAACAAAGAAAGGTGTTCTTAGTTCAAAAGAAACGCACTCGCGCCGATATAATATCAGAAATCGACCCCAATATATCGGTGTTTCACTCAAAATCATTACCCCTATACTGGCTAGTAGCAACTCCTAATTGTCGATTATCGCAACATAAAAAGGAGTTACAAAATTTTGCTAAGGTACTAAAACAAGCTTACTTTACTAAGTTGTCAAAACGGGTAGGCTACAAAGTTAAACCTATCAGACAAGGTGTACTACTATCGTCTAGATACGGTGCGCTCGATAACTTACTTCATAATCTAGTGTGGAAGATGCACGCGCCTGATGCGCCAGCATTAAATGACAAGTTAGTTAGAGACCACGACGCCTACTTCAGACCTTTCGGGTCTAATTTAACAAGTACTTTAGCTATTACCGAGTTAACTAGCGCCGGTGTTCCTTTTATCAAAGCACTTATACAGCTTTATAAAGTACCGGATAAACGCTGGGTTAGAAAATTATTAACTATCCGTCCTTTCTTTTATATCAAGGTTATCCAAACTGCTAGCAAGATATTTAAAAGCATGGATTATCAGAAGGCATTCACGGACCTTGTGGCAGAGGAAGGTGGAAGAACAGGGTATATTCAATCTTGGCCAATATGGAATGATGGACAAGCTTTGCTTACTGTAACTGATTTCCTCAAGCTTATGCGCCATCAATACGGTGAGCGTCGAGTTCTATTGTTCTTAAAAAACGCCGACTCCTATTCAGAAGTAAAAGATACTGCAGATATGTATAACCGGCTATCGAGAGTCAGGAAAAAGGAGATTTGGGCAAGGCGTATCCAAATTAAGGATCTGCATGACGAGATTGTGTGCATATCTAAATTCGAAAAAGCAGAAAATGTCCCAGTACAGCGCAGCATGCTTCATAAAAAACTAATAGACTCTGTTGGTGGTTTAGATTTCGCCGTGATTAAAACAACACACGACATAATTCGACTAGGTGTTCAGCTCAATAATTGCGTAGGTACCTATGTCGATAAGGTAAAGGATCAAAAATGCGCTATCGTTGGGGTTTATAAAAGCGACAAACCTGTGGCTTGTATTGAGGTAAATCCTACAGATACTTCTGAAGCCTTTACCGTAATACACCAAGCTAAGTTAAAAAACAACAGAGGTGTACGCGATAATCACAACATTAATTATGCTGTATGCCAATGGGTTAAAAAGCATAAATTACAAGTACCTAAATATTTAGGGGACATCCATTTTGCGAAGGGAGGAGCGATGTAACATATGGATACAAATATCATAATAGCTACGGGCAAAAGTCGCTCCGCCCGTAGCTGGAAGTCTCAGAAAATGACTTGGAGTGCTTTGGCCAAGAAATTGGCCGAGCCTACTGTAACAAATGAAACAGCTGCTGAATACGCCAAGATGTCTAAAGCCGAGAAAGGCCAAAAGAAAGACGTCGGCGGTTTTGTTGGTGGCTATATCCCTAAAAATGGTAGACGGGTTAGAGGTGCCGTTAAGGAGCGATATTTAATCACGCTTGATGCGGATTCACCTAGTGAAGATTTTCTCTTAGACCTAGATATGGAATTAGGCGGCATGGAGTACGTACTATATAGTACACACAGCCATACTACCGATAATCCTCGCTATCGCATCATCATTCCTGCCGATAGAGCGATGACTCCAGATGAGTACCAAGCTGTATCAAGACGTATCGCTGATGATATCGGCATTGACTCCTTTGACCCGTCCACGCACCAGGCAGAACGTCTGATGTACTGGCCAAGTTGTCCAAAGGATGTGGAATATGTATATCAGCACAGCGAAGGTAGCTTAGTTTCTGTTGATCAATATCTTAATACGTACAGAGACTGGCGTGATACGAGCCTTTGGCCAACATCGAGTAAGGAGTCACAGATTCGCCTTGATGCGGCCAAGAAGCAAGGTAACCCATTAGAGAAAAAGGGCTTACTTGGCGCCTTTTGTAGGAGCTACAGTATCACAGAAGCGATACATAAGTTTCTCCCTGAAGTCTATGAACCGACACAAGTTGAGGACCGGTACACGTATACCGGAGGCAGCTCAGTAGCCGGTCTTGTCATTTACGATAATGACACTTTCGCTTACTCCAACCATGCGACTGACCCTATCAGCGGTAAGCTCGTTAACGCCTTTGACCTTGTTCGTATTCACTTATTTGGCGCTGAAGATACCGACGCGGATCCACAAACAAAAGTAACGGATTTACCAAGCTACAAAGCTATGATAGATTTCGTTAACGACGACGGCGCAGCACCAATTTTGCTCGATAAGGAACGCATGGCGGATATGGACTTCGAGGATATCACGGAAGACGAAGAGGACTTCCTCGAAAAGCTCAAACGTGACCGCAGAGGTACACCAGAGTCTGACGTGTTCAACTGCTTAGTGGTTCTTAAATACGACCCCACATTAAGAGGACGTATCCGACTTGATGAATTTGCGCACCGGTTAGTTGTAACTGACGATTTACCTTGGCGCGGTAAGGACGAAACTCCTTACTGGACCGATACGGACGATGCGTGCTTGCGGAATTACTTCGCTACAAAATATCTGATCAAGGGTAAAGGTATTATCGATGACGCCCTACAGGAAGTCACGCAAGATAATAAATTCCATCCCGTGCGTGAGTATTTAACTGGCGTATCCTGGGACGGTACTTGTAGAGTCGATACTCTCTTCATTGATTATATTGGAGCAGAGGATACCGAATACATCAGAGCGGTAACACGTAAATGGATGTGCGGCGCTGTAGCACGTGTCATGAACCCAGGTGTTAAGTTCGATACAGCTATCGTATTATATGGCTCTCAAGGTCTTGGTAAATCGTTAATCTTGGAGCGGTTAGGCCGTAAATGGTTCAATAATTCACTCGTGGATATCAAAACCAAAGATGCCCTAGAACAAATTCAAGGATCTTGGATTAATGAACTCGCCGAACTCGCGCCGACCTACAAGAACGATAATGAAATCGTTAAGGCCTTTATCAGCCGTACCTCGGACAGGTTCCGCTCTCCTTATGGGAGACGCACCGAAGAGTACCCCCGACAGTGTGTATTCGCTGGTTCTACCAATAATCTTATGTTCCTCAAAGACCGTACTGGTAACCGCCGATTCTGGCCAGTCACTGGCGACAAAGAACGCAAAACTAAGAACGCCTGGGAGCTATCAAAAGATGATATTGACCAATTATGGGCGGAAGCGTATTACTATTGGTCCGAAGGTGAATCCTTAGTTCTTGAAGGGGAACTCGAAGAAGAAGCCCTTAGAATTCAATTATCACACACAGAAGGTGGTGAACTCGTAGGCCTTATTGAAGAATACCTTGATATGTTATTACCTGAGAACTGGGAGTCGCTTGATATATTTGATAGACGCGATTATATCAGGAATTATGGCGATGACGATCATTGTGGTTCAGTGCAGCGGGAGCGGGTGTGTGCCCTTGAGATATGGTGTGAAGTGATGGAGGGGGACAGGAAGAACCTGCAGAACGCAAAGGCTAGAGAAATCATTGATATATTACAATCTATCAAAGGCTGGAACCCCTATTCTAAAAGTGTAGGAAAGATGCGATTTGGGAAATTGTACGGTGTGCAAAGAGCGTTTATTAGGGATAATAGCACTCTCCAAAATACGGCCAAAACGGTAGCCAAAAATCGCAAAAATTAGTGTTGCCGATTTTTGTTGCCGATTAGCCATTTTTATAATATCAAAAAAAATCGAAATAATTTTTATGCAACTCTATACATCTACAAATTTTGATATAAAGTAAATAATCGGCAACGGCAACACGTGTGGCAACAAAATCGGAAACACGATTAGCGTAGTTGTTATCTATCTTAATTCCTATTTGTTGCCGATGTTGCCTATTATTTACTATTAATTAAAAATAATAAATATATGAATAATGGTGTGCATACACATACACGTAAAAAACACGAATACGCGTATATATATGTTTACGAAAAAAAACGGCAATATCGGCAACACAACCCCGATGAAGCCAGTATTCATATAGGTTTAGACGTGTTGCCGATTATTTATTGAGAACGAGGTGAGAATAATCGAAAAGGATATTGAGCGTTGGTTAGGAATTCAACTCAAAAAAATGGGTTGTATATATATGAAGTTCGTGTCACCTGGGAATGACGGAGTGCCAGATCGAATAGTAGTACTTCCCGGTGGCAGTGTTATATTTGTAGAACTCAAAGCCCAAAAAGGAGTATTAATGGCTAATCAAAGAGTACAAGTTGCTAGATTACGTAAGCAGGGCGCGTTAGTATTTGTGATTACAGGAATGATAGAGGCTAAGTTATTTGTTGATGACGTAGAAAGGGTAATACATGAACTTTCATCCACACGAATACCAAGAAATAGCCATACAACGAATCATTGATCATACGCACTATGGGCTGTTACTTGATATGGGTTTGGGTAAAACTGTTTCTACATTAATTGCTATTGAACAGCTAATGTATGACTATTTCGACATTAAGAAAGTACTGCTTATAGCTCCTAAAAAAGTAGCAGAGTCTACTTGGGCGCAAGAAACCCAAAAATGGAGTGAGACAAGTTATCTCACAATGGCATCAGTGTTAGGCCCTGAAAAGGACCGCATCAAAGCCCTTGAAAGTGACGCCGATATCTACGTTATGAACCGTGAGAATGTGCAATGGCTGTATGACTACTATTTTGAAAAATCTAAGAAGCCATTTCCGTTTGACATGCTTGTCATCGATGAGAGTTCATCGTTTAAGAATCCACAGGCTAAACGATTTAAGGCGATGCGTAAAATGAGGCCTTTCTTTAAGCGAGTAGTCATTCTAACAGGTACACCGGCACCAAACACGTTAATGGATGTGTGGGCGCAGATGTATTTGTTAGATGGTGGTGAACGCTTAGGCAAAACCCTTACAGAGTATAGATTACGATACTTTACCCCCGATAAAACAAATGGGCATATCGTGTACAGCTATCGTCTACTGCCAGGTGGTGATAGGGCAATATTCGGTAAGATGCAAGATATCTGTATGAGCTTAAAAGCAAAGGATTATCTTAATCTTCCAGAACGTATCGAAAATGTTATCACGGTAGAAATGAGTCCCAAGGAGTATGGGCTATATAGAATAATGGAGTACACCCACGTATTGAGCCTAATAGATTCAGACGACGTGAGCGCTTTGAATTCAGCAGCACTGACGAGTAAGTTATTACAACTCGCAAATGGATCTATTTACACCGACGACGGCGAAACTATTATTGTCCATAACGAGAAGGTCGAGCGATTAAAAGAATTGGTGGATACGAATGAAGGAAAGCCGATGTTAGTATTCTACAATTTCAAGCACGACCTGCAGGCGATTAAGGAAGCGTTCCCTAAAGCAGTAGAGCTAAAGACTGATGACGATGTAGCCGAGTGGAATAAAGGCAATATCCAAATGTTATTAGCACACCCTGCATCGGCAGGATACGGATTAAATCTTCAAGCTGGTGGAAATATCATCGTATGGTACGGATTAACTTGGAGCCTAGAACAATATCAACAGGCTAATGCAAGACTCCACAGACAGGGGCAAACACAGCCTGTGATTATCCATCATCTAGTTACTAAAGGAACTATGGACGAGCAAGTCATGAAAGCGCTAGAGCGTAAAGAAGTAGGGCAAGATGCACTACTCGAAGCTATCAAATATCGTAAAGAATTGTATAGAAAGGATGATTAATATGGATCAATTTATTATGGCAGGATTAATCGGAGCCATCGTGGTAATGGTGAGTTACACGACTATTCAAGTTATCGATATTGTTGATAAATACCTTGATAATCGAAGATACACGGCTGCATTGAGGCTGACTCCAGGTAGATTGTATGAGAGACCAAATAATCCCCCGCCACCTACTAAGCTATCAGCTAGTGAAGAACTAAGTCGTTATATAGCGAATGAAGAATTGAGACGTTTCGGAGAAGCAACGAATCGATTTGGCATAAATATGGGAAAAAATATACCAGATAGGCCTCATAGACCTTCCAGACCTCCTAGACCTCCTAGACATATAGATAAACAATGCGATGACATAAACCACCCAAGCCATTATACACAAGGAGATATCGAGGTTATCGATTACATCGAAGACAAGAAACTAGGATATCGATTAGGTAATGTTGTGAAGTATGTATCCCGAGCAGGGCATAAGGATGATGCTATTAAGGATCTTAGAAAAGCCCGTTGGTATCTAAATCGTGAAATCGAAAAGAGGGAACAGCATGAATCGTAAAAGTATCCGATGTTTATATGACGACATAGGAACAGAAATAGTTAGAATTAGGATGTCATTAATGGGGCTCGATCGTTCCGGTGCAGCATCGCATGATTCCCAAGTGCAATATGCCAAAGGGCGTATCGCGGGATTGCTGGCAGCAAAGTGCATGATAAGACGATATGCAACCAAAGATAAATAGCAATAGGAGGTAAAATTGTGGGTAAATACATTGGAACAGAATGGGAGGATATGTATAAAGATTTCTTAGAAGTGTGCGGCGATGAAGATACCGCCGAGATAATGGTAGAGATGTCAATAGGGGATACAGAGGAGTTGGGGAATTGACCGATAAAGAGTACATGCTTCAGATACTACGGATTGATGATAGGATTGACTCTATCAATCGTGACATCGAAGCACAGATAGATCGTAAAGCGGATACTCTGTCAGCTACCGATTATAGCAAAGACAGGATATCCGGAGGTAGTTGTAGTGACTTATCAAATATCGTGGTAGGTATTGAGCAATGTGTCGAACTGCAACGAAAGGAAATAGAAAGGTTAAAAGCCATTAAAGCAGAAGTACGAAGCGTGATTAGTCAAGTACGACCAAATGAATTGGCTATGTTACTAACAGAACGGTACGCACAAGGTAAAGGCTGGAAGGAGGTAGCTGATATTTTAGGATATAGCGAGGCTAGAGTGCGCGGTGAATTACACGACCGAGCACTAACTGAAGTAGGGTACATTCGTTCTATGATGTAAAAGTCGATACATTTCAGTACAAAACAGTACAAAACATTACATCAAAGTGTGGTATACTGTAGGTGTGAAAGTTGGGAAACTTCACAAGAATTAAATTAGCAAAGGACGCCAAACATAACTGGCGTCCTTTTTACTTACAGAGATAGGCGGTAGTCTAGCACCCTTTAACGGGTGCTTTTTTGTTGCCCAAATTTACATTATCAATACCGATTTTAATTGAGAAAATGAAAATTTGGAAAAGGTACTCCGCGGGCGAAAAATGGCCGCTGGTCGCCCCCGCGCGATAGCTGTCTCTGTGTAGGGGAAATTTTACTGTTGAAAGTAGATTGGTAAAAGACAGAAAGGAGAGTCACAATGGCCGACACGAAACCGAGAGTCAAATTCAATGCCGCAGGCGATTTGCTCGTATCAACTGCTCAGCTCTGCGACCTTCTACGAGTAACTCCTGAGATCATTTCAAGGCATCACAAAGCAGGAATGCCGAAAGCCGCAACGGGTTGGTGGAACCTCCGTGAAGTTCTTGTATATCTGGGCCAAGCTAAGGGAGATAAATCTAAAGACCAATCGGCGGCAACTAGAAAACTGATAGCCGAAGCCGATTATAAGGAGTCCAGGGCTGCACGTGAAAAGAAGATGCTTGATGTATTAAATGGCGAATATGTATCTCGTGCAGATGTGGCCAAGGAATGGTCTGCTCGTGTATTGGAGCTTAAATCCTCACTTATTAAACTTGGTAAGAGAGTAGGTAGTGAGTTCACGGATCCAGAAGAACGAGCGACGGTGGAAAGGGTGGTGAGTGAAGTTGCCGAAGACTACCTCGAAAGCTACGCGCGCAAAGGAGAGTACACGCCGGAAGTCAAAACCGGTAAAAGTAGAGCCAAAAGTTGATTGGTTCCCTGAAGAACTCGACGCCTTTAAACCACCCGAGAGGTACACTGTATCGGAATGGGCCGACAATTTCAGAGTACTAACTAATATATCAGCTGAGCCAGGGAGATGGAGGACACACAGGACCCCATACCTCAAAGAGCCTATGGACAGATTCACTGATCCACTCATTGAAAAAATTGTACTTTGCTTTGGGGCACAAATCGGTAAGACTGAAGCCGAGCTAAATATGATAGGTTATGCGTTAGACCAGACAGCATCACCTGTCATGATGGTATATCCAACGGATACTATCGCTAAATTTGCCAGTGATAAGCGAGTACAACCAATGCTTAAATCAGTTAAATCTATTAATGATAAGTTTGATGAGAATAGTAAATTGTTGGAGTTAGATTTCAACAATGGCAATTACATGGTACTTGTGGGGGCTAACTCTCCAAGTAGCCTTTCGAGTCGATCAGTAAAATATTTGTTCTTTGATGAAATTGACAAATACCCCGCCTTTGCAGGTAAGGAGGCAGACCCAATTAAACTGGCGACAGAACGTACAAAAACGTTTGTCGATAAAAAAATCGTAATGGTGTCTACCCCTACGGTTGAGTCGGGTAATATTTGGCAGGCGTTCATGAGTGCAAATGAGCGCCGGCAGTACTACGTACCGTGCCCACATTGTGGAGTGTCGCAGACCCTCAAGTTTAAGCAGATAAAATGGCCGGAAGAACACAACACTAATGTGGACATGATACGTGATACAGCGTACTACGAATGCGAACACTGCGGAGAACGTATCTACGATAAGCACAAAATGGAAATGTTAAGAAGTGGTGAATGGAGAGCGGTAAACGAATCGCAAAGTAAAGTCCGCTCGGTATCGTATCACTTATCGTCTATATATTCACCGTGGGTCACATTCGGAGACGTTGCTTATGAGTTTAAGAACTCCAAAGGCACGCCAGCTACATTGATGAACTTCATTAATTCGTGGCTAGCTGAACCTTGGAAAAGTTCTAAAACTAAAAGCACACAAAATATGGAATTTACTCAATCCAATTATCCGTGCGGCGTTGTGCCGGATAAAGCAGTATTGCTTATCGCTTCAGTTGACGTACAACTTGATCACTTCTGGTGGGAAGTAAGAGCGTATGCACCTGGAGTTAAATCCTATCTTATTGATTATGGACAAGCAAGTACATGGGAAGATTTAGAGGAAATTATCATCAACAGAGAATATCCATCAGAGTATGGTGAGCCTCGACAGGTGATGAAAGCTGGTATCGACTCGGGCTTTAGAACAGATGAAGTATATCAATTCTGTTCTAGGTTCCCGGAAGTCTGTATACCTCTTAAAGGTTCCTCAAATCATACGACTATGACGGCTCCATACACTATGACATCGTTAGAGAAAGGTGTCGTAGGTGGATTGAAATTGTATGTATTAAATACGGATTATTGGAAGGACTTTATATTTGCACGAATGATAAGACCGGCCGGTGAAGACGGAACAATTCATTTGTACAAAGAATGTCCGCAAGAGTACTCTGATCATTTACGGTCAGAGGAGAAGCAGGAAATTAGAAATGTGAAAACAGGAACCGTGACGGTGCAATGGAAACCGCTTACCAGTCATCCTGTAAATCATTTACTTGATACTTGCACTTACAATGCTGCAGTAGCAGATATTGCAGGTGTTAAATATTTAGTTGAACCAGCCGACTATGAAGAAACCGAAGAGGATGAAACCTACGAAGATTACGGTGGAGGCATAGGCAATACTGGGCATTGGTTTAGATAGGAGGTGAACCATGAGCGATGTAAATGAACAACTTGAACGTGTCCGTCAAGTGATTGAGGATATCGAAACCAAAGGGTATTCTGAATTGCAAATTGGTGGTAAGCGGTTTAAGGCAATTGACTTACCTGTACTATATGCAAGAGAACAAACGCTAATGCAACGTGTACATGAGGAGTCAAACGGGTATCAAACGGATGCATTCGTAACATGGGGTGGACGATGAATATTATTGACAAAGTAATAGGATGGGTAAGTCCACAACGTGCTTATGAACGCCTAGTCTGTCGTGACGTAATACGTCAATATGATGCACTACGTCAATATGACGCGGCATCAATGGATAGGTTAAGCAGTGATTGGCAACCTGCATATGGCACAGCTGAGCAACTTGCAACAGGTTCGCGTGATATTATCCGTGGACGAGCAAGAGCGGCAGAGATGAACAGCGACTTAGCTGAGTCGGCTGTTATTGCGTTGTTACGAAATGTAATCGGCGCGGGCATTGTGCCTCAAGCAAAAGTGCGAAATCGTAACGGTAAATTAAACAACGATCTAAATAAGAAAATCGAGAAAGCATGGGCCAAATGGGCCGAACCTGAAAACGCTGACATTAGGGGTATTTCAAACTTCTATGAATTACAAGAAATGGCGCTAAGACGTATGGTGTACGATGGGGAAATTCTAGTCAATAAGACTTCACAAGGTGCGTACATACCACTATCCATTCAGTTGATAGAAGCTGAAAATATCGGCGCAGTAAGTATCACACACGGCAAGAATAACATCATCAACGGAGTTGAGGTTACTGAACACGGCAGGCCTGTGGCTTACCACGTAAGTCAAACTGACCCAATGGGGTTGCGATCCTTTGACACAGTTCGATTAACAACAGACCAAGCCTTTTTGTTGTTTAAGCCTAAGCGCCCATCTCAGATTAGGGGCATAAGTCTATTGGCGTTAGTATTGCGCAGAATCCATGATATTGATGAGTACATGGATGCTGACTTAATTGCAGCTCGCGTAGCAGCATGTTTTAGCGTTTTCGTAACCTCGCAAAATTCAGCACGACAATCAGCATTATTGCCGCGCGATAAAAAAGGAAGACCTAACATTACAATGGCGCCAGGCATGGTTAGGCATTTAAGTCCTGGCGAATCAATTGAGTTTGCAGACCCTAAGCGTAATGCAGGAACTGCAAGCGAATATTCGGCAACTCAGACCAGACGTATTGCGTCCGGTCTTGGTATGAGCGCTGACATCGTAGCGCGTAATATATCTGGGAATTTCTCAGCGGCAAGGCAAAACTTGTTAGAGGACCAAAAGACATTCCGTCAAGTACAGAAATTTGTAATCACACACTTCTGTATGCCGATTTGGAAAGCTTTTATTGACGCACTTTACTTAGCGGGTGAATTACCTTCTGACTACTTAGCGAACAAGGACAAATACCAAGAGGTAGCTTGGCTTGCTCCAGGATGGTCTTGGATTGACCCGGTTAAGGAAGTCAACGCCAATAAAGAAGCAATCAAATCTGGTCTTACAACATTGGAAGATGTGTGTGCATCATCTGGACGAGATTGGGAAGAAGTTCTTGAACAACGGAAACTTGAACAAGACAGAGCCAAGGAGCTCGGGGTATTGCTAGATTATTCCAGTGAGTTGCAACCGCTAACGATGGGCGACGATGACACTGCACAGGAAGGAGCTGATGGCTAGTAATGAGTGAACATCAAAAGCGCAGTATTCTTGGTAATTATTGCCGGGAATCTACTATTGACAATGTCGATACCGATAGTCGGACAGTAGAATTGTCTTTCTCTTCCGAAACGCCATATGGTCGTTGGTTCGGCGATGAAATCCTTTGCCACGATGAAGAGTGCATCAACCTTGAGCGCTTTAATAATGGTTTAGGTACAGCGTTGTTTAATCATGATCGTGATGCGGTCGTGGGACACGTTGAAAAGGCTTGGATTGAAAACAATCGAGGAAAAGCGTTAGTGCGTTTTGATGAAGATGAACAATCCGACACCATATTCCAAAAGGTACAGTCAGGAACGCTAAAAGGAGTAAGCGTAGGCTATAGGGTCAACCGATATGAAGTATTGGAAGATGCGGATACTAAATCCACTAATGGTCGATTTAATGGCCCGGCCTATGTAGTAACCGATTGGGAACCTTTAGAAATCAGTATTGTATCTGTTCCTGCTGATCCAACGGTAGGCGTAGGACGAAGTGCTGAGGAAATTCATACAAGTATTGACACACAGGAGGAAGAAAAAAGTATGGATGAAAAAGAAATTTTAAAAACTGAAGAAGTAAAATCTACAGAACCAGTTGAAAATGGTATTACAAAAGCAGACCTTGCGAAAGCGATGGAGCAAGAACGTAAACGTACTTCCGAAATTACTGCATTGTTCCGTGACTTCGATGTAGAAGGTGCTGACGAAGCAATCGTAATGGGTGTATCTGTTGACGAAGCTCGCGCGATGGTAATGGATCAATTACGTGCGCGCAATAAAGGCGTAACTGTAACAATGGGCGAAGCTGAAAGCGATAAATTCCGCGCCGCTGCGCAAGATGCTGTATTAATGGCAGCAGGTTTACCTGTAGCAGAACCGGCACCAGGTGCTAATGAATTGCGCGGCTACTCTATGATTGAACTGGCTCGCGAGTCCTTACAACGTGAATGCGATACTAAATTCAACTTCGGCGATAACATGGAAATGGCACGTGCTGCGATTAACTCCACATCCACATTCCCAGCTATCATGTCTAACCTTGCTAATAAATCCGTAATGAACGGCTTTAATGAAGCTGAAACTACATTCCAAATTTGGGCAGGTAAAGGCTCTAATCGCGATTTCAAAGAAGCTGCACGCGTAGCATTGTCTGAAGCAGGCAACCTTGAATTAGTGCCAGAAGGTGGCCAATTCCCGCAAGATGTATTTGGTGAAGCATCTGCTCGTACTAAAGTTGCTACATATGGTAAAATCTTTAGCTTGACTCGACAAGCAATCATCAACGATGATTTAGGTCTATTCTCCAGAATTGCTACTAAATACGGTTCTGCTGCAAAACGTTTAGTAAATAAAATGGTGTATGCTCAGCTAACTGGTACGGTTAAAATGCAAGACAACGTAGCATTGTTTGATGCGAAACATGGTAATGTTGCTACAACTGGTGAAGCGTTGTCTCTTAAGGCTATCGCGAAAGCAATTACTGCTATGCGTCGCCAAAAAGGTATTACTGGCGCAGCTAACTTGAATATCACTCCTAAATATTTGGTAGTGCCACCTGAATTGGAAGTAACTGCATATCAAATCGTCAACTCTACAGCTGCAGTAGATGGCACAAATTCTGGTGTAGTTAACCCTTATAAAGGCCGTTTTGTAGTTGTAGCTGACGCAGAATTAACCGATCCAGATGCATGGTACTTGGTAGCCGATGCAAGTCAACATGACACTATTGAAGTAACTTACTTGAATGGCGTTGAAACTCCACGTCTTGAAACACGTCAAGGCTTTGATGTTGACGGCATTGAATATAAAGTAGCATTTGATGTTGGTGTTGACGCTATTGACTTCCGTGGTCTTTATAAAAACGCTGGTAAATAATTAGGGGGTAACATATATGATGACACAATTCGTAATGGATACTGATCGTATCAACTTCACAGCTACCGCTCCTGTAAAAGTGGGCGACATTGTAGAAGTCGGTAAATTGCACGGAGTTGCAATTACTGACATTGCTAAAGGTGAAGTTGGCGCTGTAAAAGTAACAGGTGTATTCAAAGTAGCAGCTAATAAAGCGGATACTTACGCTGTCGGTGATTTAGTTCAATTCTTAGCAGACAAAGCAGTAAAAACTGGTGGTAAAGTTCTCGGCATGGCTGTAGAACCTAAGACGGCTACACAGGAAACTGTGACAGTAATGTTGTTACAACCTACTGCTTAAATAATTACAAAGCGCCCAAAATGGGCGCTTTACTTTTTATGAGGTAAAACTAATGCTGAAATATGATGATAAAGCGTTACTATCTGTATTCGGCGAAAAGATTAATTACAAAGGTCAGTCCATAAGGGCAAGTGTAGAAATCGGTGAATATGACGGTAAGGGTTCCGGGTTCGTCGATAAAGCACTAGCCGATAAAGCTCAAATTTGGGTGCGTGCTAAGGATGTTCCCGAACCTCGGTCAAAAGACGAAGTGTATATCAATGGCGAGAAATGGTACGTTGATCACATTTCCAACTTTGACGGCACGATGTATTGTCTTGAAATCGTGCATAACGTGAGGGCGGTGAGACCGTAATGAGTAATGAACCTATTACGATTACAGACACAGCCACACCGTATCTGAATTTCATCGCAGAGACTAAACCGGACTGGATGCGCAAAGCGTTAAAGTCGACAGGTTGGATGATGCAAAAGGAAATTAAGCAGGGCATTCGGTCGGGTGCACCTGGTGGACGTAAGTATCCTAACTTCATGGCACCGGCTCGCCGGGCTGCGTTTGAGTCAGCATTCGGTGCGAAACTTCGCAAAGTTTACCAAAGTGGAGGACGCGCAGAACGAGAAGCCTGGGGCTCGAAATCGCGAAATGCCTTACTTGATATGGGCATTAGCGCCAGGACAATCGGATATAGTCCACTTGGTAAGTTGTCGAATGCAGTCGGGTATCAATATGACAAGGGCAAACAATCCGTCCGAGTTGGGTGGTTGTCCAATTCGGCTAAACGATTAGGTGAACGCATCGAGGAAGGTTACACTAAGCAGATTACAGAGCCTATGCGCAAAAAGTTATTTGCTGCAGGTGTACCATTGCCTAAGGGTAAATCGATGTTCAAAATTCAGCCGCGTCATACTTATGGTCCTATGAAAGCTGCGCTACAGCCTAAGCTTAAACCTTATATTGAAGATAAGATAGGTGACTACGCTATACATGGACCAGCGGCACAATCCGCGTTTCGACGTAGCTACAAGGTAAGGTGATTTGATGCAACAAACAATTCCACTGTCGCGCATCGTTGAACGATGGGCTGAGGCTCTAGCGAACGATGAATCGTTGACTAAATTTTGCAATGACAAATATGGAAAGCCGGCGCAATTGTATGTTGGATATGATGACGTCGAAGCACCGCTTGAAGAAGATTGCCCTTGCATCATATTACTACCGAGTAATAAGAACGAAGGGCTTGCTGATACCTACACATATTCGTTAATGATTGTATGGGGTATCGTCCATGAAGGTGCAACTCGCGGTAAGAATATTATTCGATACGATGGAGCGCTAGAATCGGATAACCTAGGGCAGTTAATCATCGAATGCATTTGTAAGGTGAATCCAGCGTTTCCGGTAATCGGCATTGATTATGAACTTGATAGCATGAATTGGCGCCCAGTATTCACTGGACGTTTAACAGCTACTATAGAAGTCCCGCATGTAATCGGCGGAAATATTAAATATTAAAGGAGGAAATGCATATGGCAACAGCAAAACGTGCACAGGGCTCTCAGTCCCATGTGGCGATTGCGTTTGAGGCGGATTTTGGTACAACGCCAACGACTGGCGGTGTAATCACGCCAATCATATCTAGCTCCGTGAAAGCTAGTCAAAATTTAAACGATTCCACCGTAATCCGTGGCGATCGTAATCCTGCAGCGCCATTCCGTGGCAACATTGACACGTCCGGTAGTTTGACCGTACCTGTTGGTGTTATTGACATCGGATATTGGCTAAAAGCTGCATTCGGGCAACCGACTTCTAATACAACTGGCCAAGCGCCAAATAAGAAGTCTGAGCATGTGTTTAAAATCGGTAATACAATGCCGTCGTTAACTATTGAGCAGGGCTACCCTGATGTTAACGTGTTCCAGCAATTTGCGGGGGTGCGGGTTAGTAAATTAGGATTCAAGTTTGGCGGTGACTCCGAACTTACAGCATCCGTTGATGTAATGGGGTGTAAGGAAACATTAGCGGCTACTACATTCGATGCTGCAGCTAAGACGGTAAATTTCTTACCGTTCCAAAATCTTAACGCAACCATTAAAGAGGGTGGCGTTACTGTGGCCAATATCCTAAGTTGTGATATCAACTTTGATTTTGGCTTGGACGGCGACTCTTACGCTATCGGTGGTAAAGGCTTTAGAACATACATCGACCCAGGTATTGTGTCAATTTCTGGGACGATTAAAGCGTTCTTCCAAAATAAGGACCTTTTAAACAAAGCGGTTAACGGTACGGAATCCAGCTTGGAATTGCGACTTGAACAAGATGACTGGTCGCTTACATTCAAATTGCCTGAACTTGTGTACGAACGACAATCTCCAGGCATCGATGGTCCTCGTGGCGTCAATATTGAATTGCCGTTTAAAGCATACTATCGTGCAGATGCTGGTCGCTCCGCATCCATCATTACATTAGTTAATAATCAAGAACAATACTAGGAGGTGCCAACATGGCATTTGAAGATATTAAATTAAGAGGTTTAACATTTGCTGAGCGTAGCGAATTGATTAAGGCTGAATTAGATCCGTTATACACACCTCTTCCGGAAGAAACTCCTGAACCGGCTAAATTATTGTGGTATCGCGATTTAGCCGAATGGATTATGAAAAATGTGTATAAGATGTCTGATAGTGAAATCGCAGAAGCACCAAACGATGGCGTTATGGAATTAGCAATTGAAACTATGCGTTTCACTAACGAAAAAAAGGCTGAAATCGAAAAAAACTAATTGATGCGTGGAGTTGGCTCAACTCCGACAAACCAAAATACTGCTCTGATTGTATCAAGATGCAACGTGAAACTAAACAGCATTTTGACTGCTCGGAGTGTGAGTTTAATTCCCCGCATCAATTAGATGGAACGAGACAAGCCATGCGAGTATACAACGCTAGCCGAATGCAGCGACGTTGGCATTCAGGCGGTATTGCAGGATTCGATATGCCGGCGGTATTAGAAGTGGCGAGGGCTTACGGCATTGAGCCACTACCGCATCTTATCGACTTACTCGTATTATTAGAAGCCAAGGAATTGGAGGTGGCGCACAAGAATGGCCAATAATTTAATTGATATTGTTGTTCAGCTGACCGATAAGAATACGGAAGCTGGACTCAAGAAAATTACAGCTAGTGCCGAAGGCGCCAAATCCGCCCTCGGCAAAATGAAGAATGACCTCATGGCGATAGGTGCCGGTGTTGGTGTTGTAGGCATCGGTGCCAAACTCGCCAAAGAGGCGATTCAATGGGATGTAGCCGTTAAGAAATTATCCGGTATCACTGGTGCTACGGCAAAAGAAACCAGTGAACTATTAGCAGTAGCTAATTACATGGGTATTGCTATGGAAGATAGCGCGGGTGCATTTGCTAAGTTCTCTAAGAACGTCGGAGCGGCCAAGGAGAAAATGGAAGTCGCTCGGGCAGAGGGGAAACTCGGTACTGATATATTTAGTAAATTAGGCTACACACTTGAGGACATCCAAGGTAAGAATACCGTTGAAGTGTTTAAGATGATACAGGAACGCCTAAGAGGAATGAAGGACGGGGCTGAGAAGACTCGTGTCGAAATGGAACTCTTTGGACGTACCGGGTATCAGATGCACGCCATGCTTAATATGTCCGCTGAACAGATGGACAAAGTGGCTGAACGTGCCAAGGCAATGGGGCTTATCATCGACGACGAGACTGCAAATAAGTCCGCGAAGCTAAATCGGGAATTAAAGGATTTAGAGAATACCGGAAAACGCTTAGCAGTATCCATCGGCCATGAGTTAGTTCCTGTGTTTAATGACTACGCAAAAGGCGTATTAGATGTCGCTAAGGAATTCGAGTCGATGACCGCTGAGCAGAAGGAAGCTATCGGCGGAATTGTTAAATTCGGTGCAGAAGCCGGAGCAGTTATTGTCGTTATGCGATCACTAACCAGTGCACTCGGATTTATGAAAATAGCTACGCTTGCCGCTGCGGGGCCATGGGTAACATTGGCTACAGTAATTGGACTTGCAGGGAAAGCGTTACTTGATTTTCGTTACAATGAAAAAACATCCGGGTCCGATTTAGGTGTGGAACTCAGAGGAAGTAAAATTCATAAGAATACGAATTCCACATCCGGGTTGGCCAAGGAATTTAAAGCATCGCACGATACAAGGTATTGGGTTGAAGATTCTGCTTTATTCGGACTAATAAAAAACGATCGCATGGCCACAAAAGCAGAAGGGGCAGAGATCGATTCCTTATTAGCCCTTAAACACGCCCATGAAGTCAAACAAAAAGAGACTGAAGAAGAGCTTGAAAAAGCAAAGCAAGCAATCGCTAATGGCGGATTAACGAATACCGAAGCTATCAATAAAGCGAATGAGGAAGCAGCAAAGGCAGCCAAAGCCCAAGAACAGGCTGCAAAGAAAGCACAGCAAGCAGCTGAAAAGTTGACGAGTGCAGTGGAGCGCATGGCCGATTTGTATCGGTCACTTACTTTACAAAGCCTACAAATTGACGGCAGTCAATACGAAATTGATAAGCTAACTGCTAAGAACCAGTTTGAGTCAAACGAAAAAAATATTCGTGATATTATTCGCTCTGTTTCAGGCGTGAATAGTGGTGCTATAGGACAAGCCGTAAGCGTATTGGATGCAGCTAATGAGCAACTCGGTAAGGCATACGAGTTAGGCGCAGATGGTACATGGGCAACGGATTGCGGCAAGCTATTCTCCGACTCTGTATTGCAGGCATTCGGTAAGGACGTACCTCGATATGTTCCATCTATCATGGATACAGCAAGAGCCGCTGGTGCTTGGCATGATGAGGGCGATGGATATGTTCCTAAAGCCGGAGATGGTGTGGTTGTACTTGGCGATAATCATATAGTAATTAGTGACGGAAACGGCGGATATACTGGCGCTAATTCAAGCACAGGTGTAATTGCCAAACCATCTGTTACAGGCGATTTTGGTGCTATTACAGGGTACGTAGACACTAGCTTATTAGCAGGTGCTTCGAGTTCTATGGCTGATACAGCAGGTAGCGCGGCAAATGCCAAGAAGCTTGCCGAGTCAAATCTAACAGCCCAAGTTAGAGCCAAAAATGAAGAGTTGTATCAAAAGCGATTAGCTGAGGCACAACGAAATCAGACTATCCGTGTTCGTAAGATGAACGAGGATATTAAGAAACTCGATCTTGAACGCACAGGCGACCGCTTGCAGTTACTCAAAGCTGAAGCCGAAGCACAAAAGGCGCAGATTGATGATAATGTTCGTGAGTACACAAAAGCGGTAGGCGATAAGGAACTCGCTGAAAAGAAAGCTCAGGCAGAGCGCTTAAAAGTGGCGTCTGATACTGAGCAGAAAATCAGAGAGTTAGCCTACACTCAAACAAGTGAAAATATTGACCACTTAACTAATATGGTTACATTAGGCCGATTGTCTCGCAGTGATGCGGACGCACTACTTGCTGAAGAGTTAAAGACCTATATTGACTATGCACGGAGTGAAGTCAATGAGGCCCAGTTAACGGCTACGCAAAGACTGCAGATTGAGAAGAACCTGTTAGAGTCTCAGCAAAAGCTGTGGGAACTTGCGGGGCGTAGTCTTAAAACAAGCTTGCAAGAAGCTGCTCGGCAGTATAAGCAGGAGACTACTAACTACGCTGACTTAGCGAAGTCTACCTTTGACAGTACAATGAGTTCCATCAATTCGGCATGGACAAATAATCTCGAGGCTATGGCAACAGGAACGAAGTCGTTTAGTAAAGGAATAAAGGACATATTCAAGGATATGACAAATGCCATTATTAAGATGATGATTCAGTTAACGTTCCAACAATATGTAATGCCTAAGTTACAAGGATTATTTGGCGGTGCTGTGAGCGGCATCGGTTCTCTAGGCGCTGCAAAAGGAGCATCGTCTTTTGCTGGTGGTGGTTCGTTTAGTTCTGCATTTACAGGAAATCGATTCGCTGCCGGAGGAAAAACGAATCCAGGGCTTATGCTGGTTGGTGAAAACGGACCGGAACTATTACAGTCCTCTGGATCCCATCGTATTTACACAGCAAGCGAAACTCGTAGATTGGTAGGTGGTGGAGCTACAAGTAATAATGTGGTTGTTAATATCGTTAACCAATCCGGACAAGAACTTGAAAGCAAGCAGCAGAACTCTCGGTTTGATGGTGAGAATTATGTTATCGATGTAGTAGTTCGTGCTATGGAATCAAACAAAGGAGGTATGCGTGACGCCATCAAGGCATCCGCAGTATAACTATGGCAGTATTTCCAGATATTCGATGGCCGATATATCCAATTCAGGAGACTACTCCAGATATTTCATATAAAGGCCAAGTTGAAAACATGACGCTAATCACCAGGAAGAAGACGACAAAGGCCCGACGGACATATTCCGTCGGGTACAAATTGCCAACAGCTGATTACTATAAGCTTCGGGCGTTCTATGACGAAGTTAACTGTTCGGGTATATTCGATTGGGTTCATCCGGAAACACGGGAAACACTAAATGTACGATTTGCTGATCAGTTAGACTTTGCGGCGAATGACTACGGAGTGTGGATGGGAACCGTGAAATTACAGGAGGTATAACATGTTACCGCTCTCAACGGCATCGATTTTAGAGAAAAACCAAATATCGGCCACAGGTGTGTGGTTAATGCTGTTAGAAATATCCTATAAAGGGGATACGATTCGATTGGTATACAATACTGAGAATATCCAATTTCAAGGCAATACCTATATCGCATTTCCATTTACCATTCAGGATGTTACAGAGAATGCGACGGATTTACCTAATATCAAGCTATCCGTGTCTAATGTGACTCGTACAATTCAGCGCATGGCAGAGTCTAATAATGGATTCACTGGAGCCAATGTCATCATTCGTGTAGTGAATACGAACATACCTGATGTGTGCGAGCAAGAGGAGCATTTCGTAATTACGGGAACTCATGCAAACGCAGAATGGATGGAGTTTACACTGGGTACTGACTTTAGCTTTACTCGACGATTCCCGTTAATCCGTGTGATGAAGGATTTCTGCCCGTTTAAGTTTAAAGGCGTTCAGTGTGGATATAAGGGTCACGAAAATCAATGCAATAAAACCCTAGCGCGATGTCGTGAATTGGGGAACAGTACACGATTTGGCGGAGAACCTACTATCCCGCAAGGAGGACTGTATGCATCCAATAAGTGACTTGACTGATATCATAGGTACCCCATTCTCGGAAATGAAATGCTGGGATGTAGTTGTTGAGGTATATCGGCGTAGTGGAATACCACTACCCGAATATACCCAAATCCAAATGGATGAATGGCGCGAGATTCGTGAGCCAATGCCAGGGAGCGTTTTGGTGTTTGCGCTATACGGTAAAAATCTCGATCACGTAGGAGTATATCTTGGTGAAGGTAAATTCATACACGCTACTGAACACAGCGGCACCTGTATAGAACATATATCAAAGTACGTGCCTCGATTGAAACACATTTATGAAAGGAAGGAGTAGCAGATGGTTAACGTAATTATTGTAAATAATCCGTTCAAGCCAGAGCAACGGGATACAAAATATTTGCCATTTAAACAGGGCAAGTCTATCAGCTATTACTTCAGCGCACCTGGGGAATGGGCGTATTCAGTAAATGGACATGAGGCGGCGCCGGATACAGTTGTAAACGATGAAGACTACATTGTAGTAATGCCTCGAGTTGAGGGCAAATTCTTTGGTGTTCTTCTATCAATAGGGTTGGCAGTATTTACCGGTGGTATTGCTTCAGGTGCTATCTTTGGTATCCAAAGCATGATTTGGCGGTCAGTCATCGCTATGGCGGTAGGGATGATAGGTAATGCTATTGTCTCAAAGTTAACTGCTCCTAAAGTTGACCGTTCGAATTCCGAACAGTCAAATACATATGGCTGGGGAGGTACCGAAACTGTTACTGGGCAGGGCTACCCTTTAGCCGTGACGTATGGCCGAATGAAAAGCGCTGGGTTATTATTATCCCGCCATGTAATTAGTGATGGTGAAAAGCAATATCTTAACCTTTTATACTGTGCTGGTGAGGGTGAATTATCAAAAATAGAAGATATTCGTATTAATGCTAACCCAATCAGTAATTATAAAGATGTGCAGGTGGATATCAGAAAGGGCACAAATGACCAAACAGTTATCCCAAATTTCAATGATAACTTTGCGGATCAATCCTTAAACTATGAATTGACTGAATCATGGAATACGCAACAGGTACAAGGCGATGCATGTGACGCTATAGAGTTAACTGTTGGATTCCCAAACGGATTATATTATTCAAATGATAGCGGCGGCGCTGACCGTACGTCTGTCACTTTAAAAGCAGAAATTCGTAAGGTAGGTGATGAGTCCTGGCAGGCATTACCTTTAGCAAATCAAAAGGGTATGGCCGGTCATATTAAGCGCCGCGATGCGTGGAACTTTATTAAGTCAGATAATAGCGTGACAAATACATCTGATTACTCAGGACGAATTGAAGAGGCGACAAATAATGCGTTTTATCGTGTATTTCGCTTTGACAATCTCGAAAAGGCTCGCTACGAAATCCGCATGCGCTGCAGTGCGAAAGATGGTAAAAGCTTGCGCCATGTCAATAAGGTCTACTGGGTACAGCTAACTCAAATTATATATGACGATTTCGTACATCCGGGGAAAGCCCTCATTGGAATTAAGGCTTTGGCTACATCTCAACTAAGCGGAAGCGATCCAAAAGTGACATGGATTCAAGAGCGTTCAGAGGTGTATGTGTTCAATCCGTATATTAATAAGTACGAAGCTCAACCAGCGGACAATCCGGCATGGGCTGCTTATGATTTAATCCATATCTGCCGTAAGATTGGCGGTGAATATATTGTATTCGGACAGCCCCATATGCGCCTTGATTATAACGCATTTAAGGCGTGGGCAGATAAGTGTAAAACGAATGGGTTTACATTCAACTATATATACGACACTGCTATGCGATTATGGGATGCGTTGAAGTATCCAGAAGCAGTAGGCCGAGGGAAAGTAATTCCTGTAGGAACTAGGTTTACATGTGTTAGTGATTATCAGTCTACACCAGTGCAGTTGTTTACTGTAGCCAATATAAAACAAGGCAGCTTTACTGAAGAGTTTCAAGGTGTAGAGGCTAGAGCGAACTCTGTTGAAATATCGTTCCTTAACAAGGATAAGGATTATGAACGAGACGTCATCCCTGTATATGGGGATACTTACGACGAGTCGGATACATTAACAAATCCGGCACAAGTTGAACTCATGGGGTGCACCAGTCTTGAGCAGGCATATAAACACGGTAAGCATTTCTTGCGATGCAATAAATACGAAATACGTACTGTGACAATAGAGGCGTTTACGGATGCCATAGCGTGTACGGTAGGAGACATCATTCTAATTCAGCACGACATACCTGAATGGGGCGAGGGCGGTCGTGTGGTTGCGGTAAGTGGCCAGACGATTACACTCGACAAGGAAGTGACTGTACAACCAGGGAAGGACTATCAGTTGCTGATCCGTAGCAACTCTACGGATATCGTCTCTACGTTTAACGTAGTAAATGTATCAGGTCTCAATGTGATTGTTAAAGAGGCTATACCGGTGCAGCCTGATGCGGTATACGCATTCGGAGAGGTTTCTAAATCAGCTAAGCCATTTCGTGTGTTAGCCATTACAAAGACACTATCAGAAATGACTCGTAAGATCCAATGCATGGAGTATTATCCAGAACTTTACGTATCGGATGATGGCACGGTGCCAAGTATTGATTATACGAATCACGGTGCATCTGATATTCAAGCAGTAGGGTTAGTGAGCGATGTCTATGGTGCTAATGGCATCATGTATTCTCGCATTGCCGTAACATGGCAGTTACCACGTGATGGCAAAGTCTCAAACGTAGTCGTGAATTACCGAAATGTAAAAAGCGATACTTGGACATATATTGGAAACTACCCAGCATCCACAAACGCTACCACGATATCTGATGTGCTACTAGGTGCGACATATGAGGTGCGGGTGCAGGCTATTAATGAGTTAGGGCAGTTGACTACTGGCGTGACAAAATCTATAGCCATACCTAAAATGCAAGCACCGGAGGATGTGCAAAATTTGCACGTACTCAGTCGATATAATCAGACTGCAGATAAGAGCGTGTACTATGATTTACAAGTACTATTTGACCCGCCTAGTAATCCTGCCAACTTCGATGTAGCGGAGATTTGGTATCTCTTAAAGTCGAAGAGCGGAAAGCCTGTACCGGGGCAAGAATGGCAGTATGCAGGCAGTAGTAATAGTCAGGTTATTATCAAATCTTTAGGCCCAGGTGAGGAGTATCGAATCAAAGCAATCTCGGTTGACCGATTTGGCAACCGAGCAGAAACAGCCCAAATGGTTGATGTGATAGTCAAACCGATGGATGCGATACCTGACATGCCTAGTAATTTTGGTATTGCGTTCGGTAGAAATGCCACCGCATCATGGGATGAGGTGCTGAATGCTGACGTCGACTATTACGAATTACGTACAGATAATAATCCTGGTAAAGATACGAATGCTTTACTGGCAAGAGTTAAAGGTACCTCTGCTGTACTTACCCTATCTAAACGAGCGGATACTGTTTACTTATATGCTCGCAGCACGTTGGGCAAATACTCGACTGCAGCAACATATGAGTATAACGTTCCGCAGTTGGCCGCGCCTGAGCTTGTAGTAAAAAATCAGTTAGGGGGATTTAATCTTTACTTCTCTACTAAGCCGGCACAAGCATACGCAATCAGATGCCACGTGATCGGAGATGAGCGCACTGATGATTTTGAAACTACTAGCACCATGCTGACGTATTCGAACTCAGCCGGAATATATCGGATACGTTGCTCGTTTGTGGATGTGTTCGGAGATGGACTCGTTAACGAGAAGCAAGTCGTGATTAAGACACAAATTGATGCTAGCTTGCTAGACCTTGAGTCTCTTGGGCTGAATAAAGTTGATGAACGAATTAAGGAACTTGATAAGAAATTCAATACGAATTCTGAAGAGACCACTAGAAGAATTACGAATTTGGCGTCACATATGGAATCTCGCATTACTGAGTTAGCTGGTAGCATCGATTTACAAGTTAAAAAAAGTATTGGCGAGATTGATGGTGGTGAGTTGGTGTCTCGCATTAACCTCAGTCAGTCTGGGGTATACATTGCGGGGAAATTGATTCACATCACTGGAGCGACTAAGTTCGACGATAACGTCATTGTTAATAAGATGATTCAGGCTAACGCAGTTACTGCCGACAAATTACATGTTGATAGTTTATCGGCGGTGTCCGGTACAATCGGGTTACTTCGTTCGAAAGAGACCGGCGCTCGCGTTGAGATTCAGGATAATCTTATTACAGGCTTTGATGATGATAACAACCCTCGGATTAAACTTGGGTGCTGGTAGGAGGTATTATGGAACCGCATGTATTAGCATATGATGCTAACGGCAATATCATACTAAATCTCAAGGAAAGGCTTACACGTATCGAGGGGCGGATGTATGTATCTGACATTCCTAATCGACGTCAACAAATTACTGTGAATGGATTGCAGCCTGGTCAACATGTCTGGGCTGCAGCCATGGGGCAGTACTTAGTGGCAGAGGTTAGGGGCAATATCATAACATATTTTTTTGCAGTGTCTCAGGATGAATATAATATCAATCGTCAATTTAAGGATCTTACGTATGAAGGGTGGCTGGCGTATGGAATTTATTAACATCCAGAATAAAGAAGGCGTCACGATTATAAACGATACCTATGACAATCTAGTATATCTTAGTTTTCCTAAACAAAAAGATGCAGTTCTTTACACCGGGGCGATGAGGGGGATAACGCCAACGGTTCAAATCCCGCTCAAGCCTGTAGCTTACACACCTATGCTGGTGCCTACGAGTAAATTCCAATACGGATATATTGCAGGGGAAGCTAATGTAATTCAGGTCTTTTATATCACTAATCGCATATATCATGGTGATGCACCTCTTATCGCAGTATCAGTTCCGCAAGGATATGAATTCGCGGCTCAGTGGGTTCACAAACGTCGTGAACGATTAATGGTGCTGGTAGTGGATGTAATTAAACCAGGCGAAAAGGTAACGCAAGCAATGGTCGATGAAGTGAAGACTGGTATTAAATTCTATTGCTTTGGATACTTCGAGGACGTTGTAGCTAATGCAGATACACCTCGTATTCGATTTGTTGACAAAGTAGGGAGTAGTAAGCCTAATACGGCATTGCAGGTCCTTGGACGTCACAAGTATTATAAAGTATCCTGGGCAGCAGATTACAATCTGCAGAATGATGTGATATATGATAGCCGCATCAGGTACCTACGTGTAATTGATCACTATGCGCACGATTGGTATAACCAGTTATCAAACTACGTTCCAGATACTTTTACAAACATGGCCCGTGACCCAAAGTCATATGGCGTCAAGGTTGCAATTATACCCATGTCCGTAATCGATGTATCCGTTTGGGGGCCAAATATCAATAATGGAGATAAAAAGTCACACACGGGGCGAGTGTGGCAAACGTTCAGATTTCACGATGAGAGTACTGTATCGCTGAAATCGTATCAGTTCATTGATTGGAATACAGTCACCACGTATCCTGTAGGTTGCTCGGGTAAAACCACGTCTCAGTATTTGGTGGTCGATGTGACCGGGTACGATAAACAAGGTACGATTCCATTCAATTAAGGGAGATGATAAGTAATGAATGTAAAAGATATAGACCTCAATATTGGCGAGGATTTCGGGATAGTTTACGCAGTTCAAGATGACAATGTGGATTTGACTGGATTCAAGTCAGTATTCGCCATACGAAAGCGAGCAAGTGGTCCGCTTGTTATTAAAGTGCAAGGGGTAGCATCTGGGAAGATTGCGACATTCAATATTTCCGGAAAGGATACCCTAGAAATTAAGTCCTTTGGTGAGCATGTGTATGATGCTTTTGCATATAAGGAATCGGAGCCTAGCCGATATTACAAACTGGGCATGGGGGTAGTCAACATAATTCAGGATGTGGCCATGCATGATTAGAGGAGGAATGTATTATGCAAAACAAAGCGTTACCAGTAAGAATTGAAGGTCCGGTTAAAGTAGAGGCGGAAGTAAAAGCAACCATGGTAGGCAATAACGGGAAAAGTGCTTATGAAATTGCTTTAGCACATGGATTCGTAGGAACCGAGGCGGAGTGGTTGGAATCCTTAAAAGTGAAGATGCCTAACTTATCAGGCGTTGTTTCAGCACTTCAAGGTAAGAATATCCTTATTAATAGTGGTACCCTTGAAGCGATATTATCTGCTATTGTTCATGCGTTGACTGAACAACCTTATGCGCCACTTACATTTAGGGAGCCAAGAAAAGGGGATACTGAAATTCGAGTATCTGGGCAAGATGGCTTTAAGGTTCGAGTGAGTGGTGAAACAGAAGCTGTTGAAATTCAATCCGGAAGTGCCACTATTAGAATTCAGCCTTATGGTGCAGATGATATTTATCTCGAATATCTTAACTTAATCGATCATGTCGTTGATACTGTTAAAATCAAAGGTCTTGTTGAATTCAATCCGGAAACGGCTACAGAAATTTTACCTAAGCAATTTTATGGCCGCAGCGATTTAGAAGGATTATTAGAATGTCCTAACGTGGTTAAAGTAGGTGCTGAAGCATTTGTAGGTTGTGAGTATTCCGTAGTGAAGTTGCCAAAGGCTACTGATATTCACCCGGACGCATTTAAAATTTCTGAGATTAAAGTTTTAGAAATTCCTTCTTTTATATGGAAGGATGAAAACTTAAATCTACATGATAAGTTTGGTAATGAATATGGTCCGAATAAAATTATTGTAGCTGATGAGTCTATTCCTCCTAGCAATATTAGTATTGCTAAGGTAGATTTAGAAATTTATAATCATGACTCTAGTAAAAAATGGGACGTATACCGTAATAAATGGAAAGAAGCATAAGGAGTTCATAAATGGACGAAATTAGATTATTGCTAATGGATTTCGGCATCCCTGCCTACTTCGCTGACATTGGATTCTGGGTAACCCTGTTAGGGGTTATCTGGGCCGCTCTTCGGGGCTCGTTTCGGGCGATGGTGTGGTTCTTAGAACATACCTCGCTAGTTGCGGTTAAGCAAGAATTAGATGACCATTTGGCTCGACGTATGGACAAACAGCGTAAGGATTATGACGATAAGTTATCCGATGCTATCAACAGTATCGCTGAATTAACAAAAAGTAATCAGGAAATACTAAAGCAGTTGGTCAAGTTGGAAGAACGAGATGCTGCGAAGTTTCACAGGCTCAATAACCTCGAAACCACAGTTCAGAGTCTGAGTACTGAACTGATGCATATCCAAGTTCTAAATAATATGCCCATAGGAAGAAGTATCACGCTTAACACGGACGATATAGGAGGTGACTGATAATGAAATATCAAATCATGAACCGACTGAAATCAGCATATGGTGCTGTTCGTGTTGCTAACATTAGACCTACTGGAGTACTAGCGACACGGATTCTAGTGCTTGTTATGCTAATTCCTATTTGGTTAGTCATAACAGAGTATGTTATGGCATTTGCTAGGGGTTATGTATCAAGTGAAACTAATAAGTTGATTGATGTTGGGCTCAATATTATTGACCACATATTCATTCCTAGTGTATTGACAGCCGTAGTAGGCTTCCTAGGACTTTGGTTGGATAGGAACAATAATGGTGTTCCTGATAAATTAGAAGGAGGTAGTAATAATGACGAAAATATTTATAAATCCAGGTCATGATATTGACCTGGATAGCGGAGCAGTAAATCCTAACACAGGACGTCGTGAATGCGACGTTGCTCGTGATGCGGGTAAGTTATTGGCTTGTTATTTACAAACGGCAGGATGCGAAGTGCGCACCCTACAAAATGATGACTTAGGTCTTGTGTGTGCTGAATCCAATGAATGGGGCGCAGATATATTTGTATCACTCCACTGTAACGCATTCAATACGCAGGCACGTGGCACTGAAACATTATTTAAGTCCTTTAACGGGCAACGCTTAGCGAATGACATTCAATCACAAATCATTCGCAGCATTAATACCGTGGATCGCGGCGTTAAGGAACGTCAAGATTTATGGGTATTAAACGGCACAGATGCAACAGCCGTGTTAGTTGAAATGGCATTCATTGATAATGATGAAGACCTAGCACTACTTAACAATGACCTTGATACTATAGTGCGTGCTATAGCAAGGGGCATTACGGACTTTATAGGAGGGGAATAATGTATGACAAAATCAAAATTTTACTTAATCACCCTACTTACCGCTATATTATTATCGGTGGTATTGGGCTCGTCATCTGTCTTTGCCTCGGATATATCTTCTACCAACCAAGCGGAACCGACTATCAGCGTGCCCGTGAGTCAGTGGAACGAATTGAAAAGCAACAACGCGAAAGCGTTGAGCTTAATCGAAGCATCCAGCGTTCCATTGACAGAAGCACAGACTATAGCCGTGAAGCAGCGACAAGAATTGAACGAAGCACACGATACAATCAACAAATTAACGACCGAATTGGACAAAGCCAAAGCGGACTTAGTGAAGCAAGACGCTACCTTATCAGAAATGTCGAGCTCTATAGACGAATTGAAGAACAAAATAGAGAACGACAAGAAAACAATCAAGCGACTACGAATGCAACGCAACCTATCCCAAATACTGGGAGCGGGTGCGACAATCGGAATTGCGATACACGGATAGAGAGGTGATCCAAGCATCTCCCTACCATACGAGGGCGGACGTATGGATTGACCGTAATAATGTAAAAGACCTTACCAGGATATAACTTGGTAAGGTCTTTTTTTGATT
>OBWZ01000161.1_pt1 | contig 42186 bp, 57 predicted proteins | sample 1476561 | NCBI WGS metagenome assembly OBWZ01 (sample SAMEA2580138, study PRJEB22360) | human gut metagenome | biome: human gut; feature: human-associated habitat; material: faeces | place: Denmark | collected 2008/2010 | reverse complement strand
CAAGCTATATAGCCAGTATAGGGCATTCAATAAACTATATTAATATATTTTATCATACAATTCTGATGTTTTCATATATTTAATCAAATTTCAGTAATAATTAGTGTGGCCAAGTTTTTACACAAAATAATTATATACAAAAATCATCAAGAATAACATATAAATTTTGACGTTTATTTGACGTCAAAAAAGAGGGTAACGTAACTGCTACCCTCAATTAATTTAATCTAATTCTGTTAGTCTAAACAATTTACCGTTTCTGAATATCATTTCACAACGATGGTTATTTTCATCGACTAGCGTTGCTTCAAATAAACCTTCTTCAGGAACTTGAATATCCTCTGCGAAATTGTAAGTCTTTCCGTTAAATTCAAATGTCTTTGCCATATTTTTTACTCCATTTTTAATACTGCGCCGCCAATATCAATTTTATAAGCATCAATAATTTTCTTTCGTATTTGCTTAAACTCTTTGCCGTGTCCTTTAAAATGGCACTCGATAGTGGCATGTGCTAACTCGTGATAAATTGTATCTATAGTAATACCATCTTTATGATTATCTGTGCTTAATTCAATTAAACAAAAATCATCATTTGGATAACAATATGTCGTGCCTAATCTCTTTTTGCTTCTACCTGTATATTTGTGGATTAATAAATCAGGTTTAAAAGAATAACCCAATGCCTCGATATTGGCTATTGCTTTTAGAAATATATCAGCATACGGCATCATGTCATCGTCAAGATATAGTGTACTGATTTTATCACCCCCATTAACTATCATCTAATAGTTGACTGTTGCAAACCGTGCAACTCGGAGATATTTTAGATCACCTCTACCATCTCACAACTTTTACTAATGCGGATGCACCTTTAAATTCAGAGCCTTTAAAATGTGCCAGTCCTTCAAAACGTTTATCCTCGTAACCTACTGTTTCGTATATATCACCATTAGTCATTACAGTTACACCAGCCACTATACTATGCGGTTTATCTAAATTGATTTTGTAGACATCTACCTTTTGTTCATTTGTATTAGCAACAACAGCAGTCCTATCTGACTTTTCTGTAGCGGCTTTAGGTAATGCCGGGTCCTCATGTTTGATAGCTTGTTGTGTTTGTTTGGCCGCCTGTTCTACCGTAGGCGCCTGCACATAATATGTGGTTACAGGTTGAGCAGTTTCCATTTTGGAAAGAACTTGTTGTGCTTCATCTTTGGTAATATAAATAGCATTAGCCAATTTTACAGGATCTTTTATTTGTTCCTGTTTTAATAACACAGGCTTTTTAACTTGATATGAATTATATATAGACACCCCTACAATAGCTAAAATAATTAAAATTAGCCCCCCTATGAGGATTTTATGTCGCTTTAGATAAAACAATACCTTAAAAGTCCAAAGTCTCATTATAGGCCCCTTTCTTGCATTTCTTGTGAAAACATTTCTAGTGCTTGTGCTTTTTCTGCATCGAACCGTTCAACAAGATTTTCACGTAACCAATCTGGATTACCTTCATAGTTCCATGGATGCAATTTGCGTTGTTCATAAACACCATTGATTAAATCCCAGTCAAATTTAATGTCATTCACATAGGATAAGTTCCAATCAGGCTCCCAACCCGGAACATATTGCATGGCTTCCTTGAATAAATTAACAACTTCACCGGGGCCATATTGAACGGCCGCAGAAAATACAACATCACGCAATGCTCGGCTATGTTTATTTACATCAAATAATTGATTGGATAATTCGCTACACGCCACATCATAATAAGCATATTTAATGTAGTCGTGCTGCATTTCCATAAAACCGTTAGGATCCACAGTTCCCAGTTCTTGCCATTTGCTAATGAACTCATCTGAATTGATAGGTCCTGCACTTTGAAGGGCTCGTGCATACTCCTTGTAGAACCCTTCTTCTTGGCGCAAGCCCCATCCAAGGAACGCATCCACGCTCCCGCAATTGCTTGCTAACTGATACGCACCATACGAAATACCCCCAAGATCCCCCTCACCTGTAGATACAATAGCTGGGTCTCCATTGCTTTCATATGCCGCACTTAGTTGTCCTAGTTTTTCCATTCTAATCACTCCTTTTCTTTGTCATTGCTTCCACCATTCATATACTGCGAACGCTTAACACCGCCAGTAGCACCAATATAGCCGCCTAATACACCGACTATTACACTTGCCAAATCCTTTTGTTCAAGATAAATAGTCATAATTAAGGCGGCCGCTAATGCAAGCAAGGTGATAGTGTCCTCATAATTGATTTTCATTTAATCGCCTCTTTTACAGATTTAATAAATGCTATTAATTGTTTGACTAATCCAATCGCACGTTTAAACCACCTCGATTCCACCAATTCCAGTTCAATCATATTTTCAACACAAGATGCTAACTCAATTACAATGGGAATGAGATACATTCCTGTGCTTAAAAACGTATCTAATCTACCTAAGAAGATAAACTCAACATCTGGTAATGTAAGCAAGATAAACGATAATACAAATAACCAAGGATACGATTTGACCAGTTTCTTTGTCATATCGGCTCGCAACTTATTACTGACTAGGAACCTATGTTTCTTGCCATTGATTTCAACATATCCCCATCCACGCCATAGTATGGCCAATATGGTATTAGTAACTGTACAGGGCCTATTTGTCGCAATATTAAAATTGCGCACCTCAACTAAGATGCGCAATATCGTATCAACAAACACCAATATCAAAGTACAAAATATAGCTAATGATATTTGTACAAGTTCATGTTCATTTAATCCCACCATAATAGGTGGTGGAGCGAAGATTTCAATCATATATTCCCTGTCCTTTCAATAATTAACCTATTTAAATGTTTGCTAATATTTTTTTGTATTGAAATTTGATTGTCTATATTGAAAGTTATTTTAATCAAATTAAGTGGCACTCTTTTAGTTGTTATAGTAATTTCAATATTTTTGGAGTTAGGGATTATTAATTCCCTCTCTGCTGCATCAGATGCGTCCATAAAAACACGATATTTTCCTTTTGGTAAATACACGTACCATTTATTAAACGATTCAACATTACGTGCTTCCCATTTCCATGTATTGAATGTAATTGGGTCATATTGCACATACCCTCTATCTCCATTTGACTTAACAACATTTAAAGGTGTTACATTTCCAGAAACTCTTGCATATAAATCCTGTCCATTAAAACGGACACGGATGTAATTACCACCCGTGTCCTGTGCGTTTTCTGTTAAATTGTATGTTTGTATTTGCCCATTAGGCGTCTTGGTTTTTATAACTGCCATTATTCCACCCACAATTCTGCACCATTTGCGAATGTAATTCTGTTTTGTTGCCGTTCGCCATACATCTTATGCCAACCAGTATTAGTACCATTGGAAATACCGCCGTAATACAGGCCATCAGAACCATTATCAATCAATAATAATCTACCTTGCCATTGCTCAGAATTACCAAACTCCATAACAACGCCATTATTAGGCGCATTAAGCGCACCTTGTTTAACTTCTCTAAATACAACACACCCCAATGAAGATGGGTCTTTTGTATAATCTGAGTTAGTATTCATTCGATAACTCATAAAACCATTAGAAGTAATAGAACCAGTAATACTTGTATTTCCGTTTTTCTTAACATATGAACTATCTGCCGTAGTTTTAGATAAAACTGTTCCAGTGTCTGACATATCATCTTCTGTTAGAACTCTGAATGTTTTATTTTTGTTAGCATCGTAATAGCCAAGCGATGTACCTAGAAATACAGTCCGGTTATCGCTCATGCCAAATTCCATGCTATTACCAGTAGACATCTTAACCGCATGATGAGCGCTTCCTTTAGTATCTGTCACTTGCACAGATGTATTATTTGGCATGATGATTGGACCTTTCATCTTGCCACCGCTTAATCCTAAATAATCAAGATTTTTCAACCGTTGCATATTGATTGAGTTTTCAAAGTCGTAATTTGGGTCACCTACATAAATATCAACTTGGTGACGTTTGTTAGGCTTTTGAGTAAGCACAGCAAAATAGAACTTGCCATTGTAGTAAGCGATGTCTTCTATTTCTGTTTCACGGTTAATTTCAATAATTTGTTTAACGGTACCGAATGGTGTGCATTCAACAAGGCTCCCTAGTGTTGCAGACATAATTGCACCATTTAACATAAAGGCCCCGTTATTATTCATATCCGGATAGATATAATCGACTTGGTAAGTCTTGAGCTTTTTGAATTCATCATTGTATAGATTGATTGTCCGAACTCGTTGATTGCCTGCGATAGGGACAATGGAAACATAAGTCCTTGTAATTGGATCATAATCAATGTTGAATACTTTTTCTTGCAATGTGACAGTGTTTTCGATTGCCATAGTATCTGCATTAATAACAGTTATATTATTTCCGTTTTTTAGCCCATTTGCGATGTAAATCTTATTGGTAAAGCGATTGTACGTCATCGTATTACAATGCCCTAGGCGCTCAGAATCCGTAAATTTATAGGTCCCTACTTTTTCAAAGGTGTCAGGATTGAGTTCATAAAGAATTTGATTAGTACCTTCACCATTAATACAAGCCAGTACAAATACATTCTTTTTAGAATTGTAAGTAAACCCTTGGCATTGGTTAACTTCTGCATCATACGTAATGTTTTTCACGAATGCGATATTGGATGCCCCTTTTAGCATTGGTGTTTCAGTTGGGTAATACGGCTTGATATTGGTATATACACCCATATCCATTACAGACCCTACTGTATTAAAGGTTAAGTGTTCAGTTAGTTTGTATTGTCCATTTGGCACTAATAGAATTTTATTAGCTAAATTATCATTAGCACGTTTAAATGCTGCCGTATCATCCGCTACACCATCACCAACTGCACCAAAGTCTTTTACAGATACAATACCGTTTAAAGAATTTTTAGATACAAATGTTGCTGCCGCCTCTGTCTTGGTTACGATTCCCTTGCCACCCGGCACTGCGATTTCCTCGGCTTTCGATGCTGCTATTTCAGCACGCTTGGCCGCATCTTCTGCTTTCTTAGCATTGCCTACACTAGCAATTTGTTTATTGTTAATATCAGTCTTAATAGCATCTGCTTTTGTAACCAAATCATTAATATTTTTCTTATCGGTTTCCGCCTGCGCAGCATATGCTTTCGTATTATCTGCAAGTACTTGGGTTTTCTCAAATGTATCAGCACTTTGGATAAGAGCTGTATTTGCAGTCGCTAATTTATCATCCACTGTTTGAGATAATGCATTAATATTGTCGTTAATAGCTGTTAGCTTTGTTGCATTATCTTGCACTTCATTTGCCTTAGTCTCTGCAGTTAATGCAGCTGCAATTGCTTTTTTAGCCGCCTCAATGGAATTATCGACTATATCACGTGCAACTTGATTTGGATCTTCATCAGCGCCTACACGAATTTGCAATGTGCGATCTAATTGTTCTTTTAATTCTTGTAGAATCAAAATAACCTTATCGCTCATATTTTCAATATGGTTATACGGCCATTTATTAGCAAGTTCTGTTGTTTGTGAAATTGGTGTTTGTCTAAACAATATAACTTTGTAATCAGCCGATAATGGATCGCCAGTACTTGGATATGTCAACGTTTTATTTTTTGCATCATATGTAATATTTCCTGTTTGCTTAAATTGTTTACCATCACTATCTACTAGAATAATTGAAACGTCTTTAATGTCGTTAAAATCATATGGCCAAATAAAGACCTTATTCACTCCATCACATTGGTATTGAACAACTGGATTGTTGACTTGTGGAATCACAATATCCCGCCTTTCTTTGTTACATATAAAGAGGACTACCTAAAACTAGGTAGTCCTTACTTTTATTTTTTCTTTTTCTTTTCTTTTTTAGTCTTTAAACGCTTGTCTAACAAAATTGACATGAATACATCTTCAATTTTAGCGTCCGTATCCGTTACCCCTACACGTAATAATGTCCAGAAGGCATCGGTTACAGTGTCACTAAAACCAGTTATACGATTAGAAACCTGACTGAGCGAACGGCCTACATCAACGATATCTTTATTGTCACTTGAGATAGCTTGACCGGTATCCCATAATTTCTCAAAGATACTTAATCCCATTACGGTATTACCTTTATTGTATGGACGTTCTCCTAAAATAAATTTCATACCCATAGTGGCTATATCTCTCACTAACGGAATACCCATGGTTCCTTGTTGTACAAATTCCTCTGCAAAAGATTTCGCAATAGATTCTGGATCATCGTCGTCACCATTTGTCATCGCTTTATAAATTGTCATACCAATTGCCTGTGATATAATCCCCCACCATAACACTCTTGCAAAAGGCATCCAATCCCCTTTGTCTTTGCCTATATACCATGATTCAGCGATGATATTATACAAAGTATTAGCATATGAATAAAACGGAACAAATAATTGAACCCATTGACTCCGTGAACGTTGAATGGATGCTGCGTCTTTAGTATCGCCACTTCCGAAAATATCTCGTATTGCTCGGTCACCTGCTTCAATTGCTTGTTGATTAATCCACTCAGTACTTAACCCTTCCTTGGATTGGAGTTCAGTAATCTTTTGATCATACGCAAATTTCCATACTGGTATGGATAATGCGAAGTCTGTTTCTGTGAGCAACCGGAATCCCATGTTATTAATTTCATCACGGATTTCAGCCCTTTTTCCAATCTTGCCCCCGCCGATATTCTTGTCATTAATGCGAAGCCCCTTTCCTTGGATGGTTAATCCTTTTTTGAGGTCTTTATCCAAAGTTTGAATGCGTTCTCTCATAAATATGGATTTCTCCATAATAAAATCACGAGTGTTATTATAGGTTTCTGTTCCATGACCATAGAACCCCACCCCTGCATGATTAACAGCACGAATTACATTACCAGCACCAATACGATATATAGCAACAGGAATGTTTAAGGCATTTTGGATAGCAACTGATACACGTCCAGCCATAATAGCCATTGTTGCATTATGTTTAAGGAACATTAAAATTTTACCAACATCATCCATCTTAGCCGCTTCATCCTTCCAATTATCACGAACCCAAGTCCGCAAGAATTGATAGGAATTCATTCCAAATTTCTCAACAATATAGTTTTGGAACTCTCTATTGGCTACTAACCGATTCACATCCGTCACAGCTTTACGCATAGTTATATGATTGATTGATTCGGTAATGGCATTCGGAATAACGTCAAAGTCTAACAACAATGATTTATCCTTAACTACATCTAACCGTGATTTAGTAGCACTCATACCAGTTCCTAATATCGCATTACTGCTAACCATAGTTTTTGCAATATCTTCAACTTCCTTATCAGATATACTTGCATTGACTTCTGGATTATACACAATTGGATAATACTGACCAATGATAGTTCTACCACCAATAGTGAATGTTATGCCTTCTTCCTTTTTCAATGGATTTCCATAAAGTTCCTCTTGGACTTTGCTACGTTCAGTAAAGAACGAATTAATATGATCCCATGTTCTGATAATGAATTCCCAATCTTTATCAGTAAGGATTTCTTGAAAGGCTTTTTCCATTTCAACTTCAGTTACCTTGGCCGTTTCCATTGCCCGTTGTCGGTTACGTTCTGTACCCCAATTCAAAGCTAATGCAATGACCTGTTCCTTGGTTAGATTACGCAATTCCCCAACATCGTACATATGCTTATTTCGGATGTTAAATAATTCACGCTTACCATACACAGAGGATACATCTTTTGCCAATCTACGCATGGACACTTCCTTGCGTTCATTAAAGGCTTGTGTTGCACGGCTAATCGGATCATAGATATATTTCACAGCATCTGGTCCTAATCGGCGTAAGAATGTTTCAACCTTGAGCAATGATAAATTGCCTTTATTGATAAGTCCTGCAACAGCTTCCAACCCTGTTTGATTGTTTTGTGCATTAAATACATTTCCATTAACTTTACCAAATGTATCGATTGCTTCCGTTAATATGCCATCTACTGCATCATCAAATGTAATCGATTCACCTTTATCATTAAGAATGGTAGAGCCTTCATAAGCGTTGCGGCCATTCTTATACATGCCTGTCATTAATTCTTCCAGTGTGTTCAACTGACTCATTGTTAGATTTTTAAATGACATAGGTGTTTTACCATAGAATAGTTGTACAATCCATGGGTCAAGGAATGTAATACTTTGGTCACCTAGAATATCCGCATCAGGATCTAATGCATTAATTACTGCATTCATATCAAACCCATCTACTGGCTCAAGCCCATCATATTTAGTTAACCCCATTTGATATGCCATATGTGCGTAGAAGTAACGCATATTAGGTTCAATAGTAATAGGATTCTTAGGTCGTGTCATTCTATTTAGATTATCAAGTAACTTAGTTCGTAACTTCTTAATACGGAGTGCATTATCAAACGCAACACGAGCTCTCGCTTGATTTAGAAGTTGTAACTGTTTTGCTTGTAGTGCCTCTTCCAGTTTATTGACTGCCAATGCCCTATCAGCACGCTTACCTTCACGAATAGCTTGGTTTTGATACTTCTTATACTGGCTAGCTTGAGATAAGGTCAAATCGCCCAATTCCTGTTTAGCACGGTTCATATAGTCACTGATTACACCTATTCCACTATCTCGAATAGCACGTACGTTATCAATGCGGTCTTGAAGTAAGTCTTTTAATTCTTCGATACGTTCTTGTGAGTTTAATGATTGATTGTCTAATCTCATTAACATACGTTCTTCTAATCGCTCTTTTTGTTCGATTATCCTATCAAGTCGATTCGTAACAATTGTCAGACGTTTACTTAACTCGTTCTTCTCATCTTTAAGTTCAGCTTGATTTTTACTTGTTTGTTCTTGTAATTCTTTTTGTTGTTCTTTTAGTCGCTCGATTTCATCATTAGCTTTATCCAACTCTTTAGAAACAGAACCGAGCTCTTTATCAACCTTTGCTTTTTCTTTACGAAGTTTTTGCTCTTTTGTTAACTCTTTTTCAATTATTTCTAAATCAGATTCAATCGTTTCTGAGTTAGCATCAAGTCGATTTAACTTATCGAGTAGTTCCCAGTTTTTCGCAAGGTCACGATTGGTTTGTGACTTGATGATTTTTGCTTCCTCTTCAGTTAACTTCATTTGACCGTCTGAAGATAATAACCACTCTTCAGCAATTTCTATGTTAGATTTACCAATATGGTTATCCTCAATGAATGTCTGCTCTGCAGATTCCATAGCTTGATTAACAGCTTCATTAAATGTAAATCCTGTTTGCTCACGTTCAGCAGCTTCTAATTCTTTTAGCGTGCCGTATCGAGTATTGGCTAATGCATCCTTACCAAATGCATTATAGCGTTGATGGTCTTTGTAGATTGGGTACTGTTCCATTAAACGCTTTTCAATATCGGCTTGAATGGAATCTTTTTCATCGTTCCATTCTTTGATTGGACGACTTTCTAATTCCTTCATATACCGCTTCATAACACGCTCTTTCGCCATTTCCCCGACGTCGGCAATATGGCTTTGAACCTTTGCTTGTTCGGCTTCATCGAGCTGTTTAAATAACTTGCTAGATTCAAATTGTTCAAGTGCCTGTTCTTTTGTGTAAGCATCAATATCTTCTTGGGTAGCGATCATACGTGCCATGATGTCTTGGATTTCCTTAGGTGGCAATCCGCCTAGTCGTGTCACCGCACGATAGATACGAGTTAACCACTTTGAGAACATTCTGAACACACGTTGCAGTCCTTTAGTAGGTGCCTTACCTTCACGTAAATAAGCTTCCCATCCACGAGCAAACTTTTCATGTGCTTTAGTATTATTAGCACCTTGTGTATCATCCCATTCAGACCACTCTTTCAACTTGTTCCAATCCGTTACAAGTTGCTCTGGAGCGTTCTCCATTTCAGCTAGGTTCTTAATATCATCAAAAAATACGTGTCCCATTTCATGTAAGAATGTTGACCGGTCAGCCGTTTCGAAGATTTGAATAAGGCGGTCGGTAGGACTATTAATTGTCGTCATACCGTTGATAGATTGATTGTATTTTTCAATTACTTTGATTGCCTTATCATCAAATACTACATAGCATCGTCCGTCTTGTTCGCCATCGTAGTATATGCCTTTTATACCGATACTATTTAAAAATTCACTAGCCTTTTTAGCATTTTTCACATTATGAAGATTAAAATGTTCATCATTACCAAGTGCATGAGATAAGAATGAATACAGCTGTTTACCATCAATATTTGTTTTCTCTAATGCACCATATACATCAGTCTTAACATTCGAGATAGCTTTTTCTTCACGTTCTCGTTCTAACTGTTTTTCTTTCTCGTATTGTGAATATAGATCATATCTAAACTTTTTATACACAGCTTCCAATAAATCTTCATTACCAGCTATGGTATCAATATTTTCATCTATACCTACTGACTTCAAAAATCTATCAATATTTCTTTTTTGAATTTTATTGATGTCATTTATTGTTTTATTTTTGTTATGTAGTTCAGATATTATGTACCCTACATCCATAAAGTGTGTGTATTTATTTGTCCATTCATCACCAATAATAGCCCCTTTGTGATATTTAATTAATAGACTTGTAAAACGTTCCAGTTGTTCTTCTGGCATTTTATGTAATCCGTTTTTCAAGCTATCTCTTACATATCGACTATATCCAGAAATAGGATATTGCTCTGGTAATAACTCTGTTTCATTTGGTATTTCTACTTTAAAAATGGACTTCCATTCTTGTTTAGTAAATTTACTTTCTTTTAATAACTTAATTGCTTCTACAGCTCTTTTTGTTTGTGATATAACAAATTGAGTATTTTTCCCTTTCTTTGAGTCTATAAATTTATGTAAACTTTTAATTGCCTTATCGTTACTCCCTACTTCCGCAATTTCAGTAAGAGCCATAGACAAAGGGTTTTCATCGCTTATAACATTTCCTGTTTTCTCATCATACCATTCTGCATCTTCATTTATTTTATACTTTGTTTTCTCTGTAACAATCTCTATGCTATTTGCACCTAATATATCCCTATAATTTTCTGCTATCTTCTTATCTTTAGCAAAGTACAATCCCCAACCATGTGCTTGATTGCCCTCACCACTCCCGATAGCGCCTAAATCAAACTCATCAAAATCATGTGGTGAACCATGCCATGCAGCTTGATAGTATTGATAATTATGTTGTTTTCGGAGCTTGTCTAAATCTTTTTCGTTTGGTATACTTACATCAAAGAAGTCACTAATGTGGTATTTCGCTTGGGGCAATGAGAGCCCCTCTGCCAGATACCAATTAGTGACTTTTTGTTCGTTTATATATAACGGCGTACCAAACTCAGGATTTTCCAAGTAATCTTGATACCATTTATTCTCTACCGTATCTTTTGTATACACACTATTAACCAAGCTATACACAATCGTGTTATTACGCTTGGTTTTATTTAATTGCATTGGAATCACAACATTTAATCCGTTATCGGCTTTCATTTCCGCCATAACCACAATACTATCTTTTACCGTGCTTGATTTAAAGATGGCAACAGGGTCAGCTAATGCAAAAGGAAGTTGTTCCATTTCGTTTAGCGTAATTTCCGGATGCTTCACTTGTATATCCGCAATTTTAGATTGTTTAATTACAACGTCGTAGTCAAGACCTCCAATCATTTGTAATACTAATGGTGTGTCCATTATCTTAACAAATGCATTGGATTTAGGATTATATTCTTTTAATGTGTGAACCCATTCCGCTTGGTCTTTTGCCAATTTGACATCGCTTTGTTTAACTTGATTTAATCCCTTTTGCCCTTTTAGTTCGCCTTTCATATCAATACGAACAGTATTAAAATAATCCATAGCCGTATAGTTACCACGCCCTGCACGTCGCATGATATCAGCCATAATATCAGCATGTTGTGCCATAAGCAATGCATTAGCTTCCGCCGTATCACGTTGTTTACGGTCAACACTCGCATCGCTCATTATCGACTTTAAGGACTGATACACTTCATACCCGGATTTAGATAGTTGCATACGTAAAGCGATATCATTATCTGCAAGTTCAAACAACTTATCTCGCATGGATTCTAGCGATTCAATTTGTTTGAGTGTATGCTCCATATCAGCATAATGGGCACCTGCCTGATTAAGTGCTTCTGGATTATCTGCCAATGCATTTTGCGTACGAGCAAGGCTAGATTGATAAGCCATTCGTCTACGCTCCGAATTAGAACGTGGCGGTTTGTTATCGCCTAACCATATAGGATTTACACCGCTAGTACGTGCGGTTTCTAAATCGGTATCCATAGCATCAAAATCGCTTGTATATTGCTCCCGATATTGCTCGGTTAATTCCTTATACACATTATTAAATGTTTGTTTAATATGTGTTGGATCCGCAAGAACTATATCAAGCATTTCCTTATCTACATCGGATGTTTCATCAAAGTAGGAACGAATAATATCATTCTTTACACGCTCTGCACGTTTCTCAGTATCATCTTTAACAAGATCTTTCATGGCATGAACTTCTTCTTTTGCACGTTCAAGCGTTTTCATGGATAATCCACCACGTGTAAAGTAAGAGGATTCTTCCAATGCCTTAACTGTTTCTTCAGATAAGCCTCCACTTAATTGTGCATATGAGCCAATTGGAATTTCAATCGGAGCATCAGCCGTAATTGCTTTGGATACTTCCTCTTGTGTAGTAAGTCCTGCATCTACCATATTACGGATAGCCGCTTGACCTTCTTCGGTTTCAGCCATTTCATTGACATTTACATAGGCAGTAGATACGCCTATGTTATCGCCCTGAGCTTGTACGATTTTACCGTATAACTCAGGGTTTTCTTTTGCCAAATTATTAACTGCAGCATCGTTTTTAAGGTTCTGCATAATAACATGACCATTGCGATTCTGCTCTTCCATCACAGCCATATGTTGTTCTTCAGGTGATAACTTTTGGAAGTCTTTAAAAGCCTTCATGGTACGAACACCGCTAATGCCGCCACCAATCATGCCAAGCCCTACTACCGCTGGTAATGCTTGCCACATAGCTTCACCAGCACCAACAAACATATCACCTGCAGAATATGGACCCTCTTGATCATTCGATTTACGCCATAGGTTATGTTGTAATTTTTCGTTGACGTCTTGTAAACCTTCCTCAAATAACTCTGGAGCGCCAGCCTTAATGGAAGTCTTGGCAACTTGTGCAGCAGTAACACCAATACCACGATTAAATGTCTCAGCTGCATTAGTAGTCCCTCTTGAAACTGCATTAGCAAGTGCGGACTTAGGAGCGATTTTAGATGCCGCTTTGCCAATAGCACGAGTGGCCACAAATTCAATGCCCGCATCGATTGCAGCAAATGACATGGCATACTCTTTTGCTTCTTCATTGGAATATACTCGATTACCTTTTTGGTCACGTTTGCTGATCAATTCAAGATATTTGTTACCGAATGACATCTTATACATCTCGTATGCCATATCAGCAGAACCTAACCATTTAGCGCCGGTCATTGCAGTAGGTATAGCTGCAGAGCCCCCACTAACTACACCACCGCCAATACCACCAATAACACCGCCTACAATAGCACCTGTGCCACCTTGTTTACCCATCATATAGATTTGGCTAGCGGTTGAGCCCAATACTTCTTGTAATGAACTTCCACCATCTGGACGTCTGTAATTTTGCAAGTTATTTTGTAACCGATTAACTTCAGCCGTTAATTCGCTAATCTTTTGTGGGTCAGATTCATAAGCTAAGGCAAAACCAACATCGCCTAATTTCATTTGGTCATTCATTGCCCAAATGCTTTGTTGTAATGAATCAAATATACCTTTTGTATTCTTGATTGATTCGATATTGTTTAATGCTTGGATACCTTCAGCTTGCGAGCCATATTTTACTTTATAGAGTTCTGGAAACTCATCATAAATATCTTGTAAAACTTGGCCACGTTCTGCCCGCCTAGACAAATAGTCAGCACGTTCAAAGGCTTTATCATCGCCAAACATGACCGTATCTGCACCAATATTTAAAGTCTTAGCAATTCGTAAAGCTTCATTGGCACGTAATTGATCATTGTTATATAAAAATAATCGGTCTGTGTTACTAACGAAACTAGCAGGTAAAGCATTAGGCAATGATTGTCCTAATTGTCCTATCGCTTGGAATGTATTTCCCTGTTGCCCAAATGGAGATACCGTTGTTGTACCATCATCATTGGTAACGCTTATAGGCGTATTGGCGATTATAGATACTGCATCTGCTGTGCTTTTTGCAATATCAGATACAGTATCTATTCCTTTACCGATAGCTTGTCCAACTGGCGTTAATCCACCTACAGGGTCAGATTGAACACCAGCATTAGCAGTAAATGAACGAGGGCCTTGTCCGTACCCTCTTATTAACGCTTGAAATTCATCACGTTCTTGTTGATTAATATCAGCCATTTGTATATCTCCGTTGTAATGCATTGTATTCTGATTCGTAAATATCTTGAGTGGAGCCATCACGATATGTTACTCGGATATAATGATTTCCTACAGGTTCAGCATGAACGATACCAATAGCTTGATTACTTGCACCGCTTATTGTAGAGGAATAATCATCTCCGTCACCAAAGTATGGCTTGCTCGTGCTACGTAATGTACTTGTTGCGACTGCAGCATCGAAGATTTCATCTTTTTCCGCATCTGTAGGTGGTCTATGATGTTTAACCTTAAATTCCTCAATACGTCCCGCCATTTCTTGTTTAACACCATACTTAAAGCTACCTGCCAATGTCTTATCTTTTGGCATGACATCAGCTAATTTGTATTCGTACGGAGTTAAATCAATATTGCTAGCTTTCTTGTTGTTATCATCTATTTCAAGTAACGATGCATCAAGTTCATCATCCATAATTTTATTTGGCAGCACTCGTTCCGCATATGCTCGTGTTTGCTCATACGTGTGAGACTTTGCATACTGCTTAATCCCCCATTTTTCTTGCGCTGTCATTTTTAAACCTTCTTCGTAGATTCTATCTAGTTTAGGTCTTTCACTAGCCATTTTGCCACTCCAGTATTCTTGCTCTTCAGGAGTTGTGGCACCTGCCAATTGAACCTGTGCATATTGGAACGCACCGCTTACATCACCATTAGCTATCTTTTGATTTAAGATTGTTTGCCCTGCTTGTAAGCGATCATTAATAGCAATCTTTCTAGTTTGCTCTTGTAGCGTGTAGTAATTTTTGTAAGCTGTCTTAGCATCATCTTCAGCTTTTTTAATTTGGTCTTCTGAATATTTGGGACTACCACCACTAGCCATAGGAGCGCTATTCATCAAACTGATATAGTGTTCCGTAGATGTTCCGTGATATCCAGTATTAGTCATAATTTGAGCATATTCCGCTACAGACTTAGCATCAACAGCACCTTTACGGTTCAAAATATAATTTTGCATCCAATCATCAACAAATTCATTATCCGAATGATACATCTTATAATATGCATCACCGTCTTCTTGAGGTTGCTTATTCTCTTCACCATTTGGCTCAGACTGTGTCAATCCTGCATAATTGTGATTTTCTCTAGACAACCGACTTAACTGTCCACCGTCCATACCTTCTGCATATAATTGTCTGTAAGCAATTTCAGTATTGATACCGTATTTATTGTGAGCATAAACAGCCATATCCCATAATTGTTTTTGTTGTCCGACTCCACCTTTTATGGCTTCTTCATTTTGGGTTTCCATCTTTGCTCTGACATACATGGCAGCACTATTCATGCCAGCGTTTAAATCATGGCCATACATTTTATATAACTTAGCATACGTATTGTCATCATTAACTAATTTGTTGATGTTCATTTGATTAGACATCTTTTTATATGGAGTCAATACACTTTCGCTAACTACGCCACTTAATGACGATATTAGATTTTCTGTTCTGGTGGAATCGTTTTCTGCAACAGCTCTATCAAGTAAATACTTCCCTGTTTCATCTGTATTAGCACGGATTTTTTCATTGATCTGCTCATCATCCAAACCTAACTCTTTACCTGTAGATCTATATAAATCACCCATCAATGTAATTGTTTTCATTTGGTCAGCCATATTGTCAGACCGAATAGCAGAATCACGAAGGTTAGTAATTTGATTTTGCGTAGCTGTACTTAACGCCGTTTCATATTGACCTCTTGAATATTTGGATATGTTATTGTAATCAGTCGTCTTAGACGTTTCGACAGCTTTCGTAAAGGCATTAATAGCATCATTCGTTCTGAATTTATATTTACCCATAATTTCACGTTGTATTTTATCTACACCGGCATTATAGTCAGGCAATATAGATTGAGCATTCATTCCTTTTCGATTCATCAGCCCATCTTTATCATCATTCAGCAACTGGTTAGTGCTATTATTGAACTCATTGATAGCATTGGTTACATCGATATAATCCTTTCGCTTGTCAATTTCTATCCATGTGTTGGTTGCATCTTGCAAAGCTTTATTCATGGCATTTAGACCACTTACGTTACCACCGTATGCCATTTCATTACCGGATGCTTGGATGCCGCCTTGAATCGTATTCAGTTTTTGTGTCGGATCATAACTAGCAAATTTCATATCCTACCTCATTTTGTAATCGCGTTTAACAGTTACAACTGGGCCTCTATCTGTGTATCCTACAGGGTCACCACCATATGTAGTCGTCATTTTAGGTTTGGCATATTGTTGTTTAAGACTGTACATAGATGATGCAGCACCAAGAATGCTGCCTACCATTGCCAAATTGCCTTGCCGTCGTGCATTTTTAGCGGAAGCACGTGCGGCATTAGCCTCATTCTGATAGTTCATACCATTCAAATATTCATTGTAAATAGCATTATTCTTGTTTTGTTCCCAGTTATATACATCTTTATTGTATTCATCATAACTAGATGCCATTAACTGTAATGGAGACCCTGCCATTTGCAATCCGCCTGCCCCTGCTTCAGCTGCATTCGTTCCAGCTACAAGGCGCATGCGATTATCCATCTTGTCACGCTCTTGTAATTGTTGCATGGCAATTTGCTCTTGCTTACGGTCAGATATTCGCTTATTAGCTTCTGCCGCTTGCGCCTGTGCGTTATACATAGCAACTTGCGCTTTTGTTTGTTGGTTCTGAGCAATCAATCCGACTCCAGTACTAACTGCCGTTAAAATCGCTGCTGCGGGTAAGCACATATGAAGTCCTCCTTCTTGAGAGTGAATAATTCTAAATCGCCAACTTTAACAGTTGGATGGATTACGGCCCCAATTGATTCGAGCCATCGTTTCGTCTTAATGTTAGTTGTATGGACATAATTAAATAGCCATTCACGAGTTTCTAACCATTCAGCGATGACTTGATTGCTTAACTTGATAAAACGCATCTGCCACCGCATATCGTTTTCTAATACTTTATTGCCAAGAAAATATATCCCATACATTCCATTAACCGGTTCTTTTGCAATCCCATATACGCAAATTGCCACATCGTCTTCTACGACGACATGGCTATCATAATCAGATTTGCATATTTCGAAACAGAAATCTTTAAAAGGATACAAACGATTCACCTCTTGGACTTCTATGGCATCTATCGCCCTTAGGTTGACTTCTAGGTCATGAATCAATTTATCTCGCCGTGTAGGCTCAATTTCATCAATTTTAAAGTCCCGGTACATCTCTTAGTCCTCCGCCAATTTCAACTATGCGAGTTATTGATAATAAATTAAATGGGAATGGATCACTATGCTTTATACATATCGATGTATCTGTTGAATAATTTGTCCCCATTTTAGGTAAAATTACAGGCTTGTCACCAGTAAATAGTTCATTCGGTGGTAATGTAATATCATCCATCCGTTCAAATGTACGGCCAACTTTACCGCCAAACGATTTATAAACTCGCAATACCACTCTTGATACCGTAGCAACTCGGCCTTGTAAAGTACCGTCTTGCATTTGCATTTCTACTGATGGAATACGAATTTTAGAGGTAAACGGCAATCCGATTTTTATGTTGCTACCGCTTACATTTAATGGCAACAAGCCATCATCTGGCACAACCACATCCGGTTGTTGCTTACCATCAATTACAACTTGGACCGTTTGACCACTTAGATGAGGGATATTAATGCTATCAATTGCATTGCTCGACTTAAATTCGACATAGCAATCTAAAAATATATTCACATCATCAGAATACAGTGGAACCATACGCTCGATGCATTTAACTTTTTTCCCTTGTAATGTGCGCTCAACAAGTGTGTACAAACTATCCTGTTCGCCCTCAGACACAGATTCACAGTATAGATATTTACCATTGGTAACAAAATGCGACCAGCCATAAACTTTTTGCTCTGGAATATAGGTTAAGCAATTAATCTCCCCATCATTTCTGATGTAGTAAATAATACTGTCCGGGTCCTGCGCATATGCACTGGTTATAGTTAAATACCCTCTAACTCGAGTCTTAACAAATAATGTTAGGTCTTGCCCTGTATAGTTATCGGATTCATAGCTATACCCCATATCACGAACAGTGCCGCCACGTTCCTGTACAAATACACAGCGATTACCTATGAACTGTGGTTCACACGATAAGGCTCCTCGTTGGGTTTGTGTCTTTAAGTTACAGTTAGTAGGCGTAATTGTCTTATCACCGCTAACAATCCATTCATTCCCACTCGTAAGAATGATTAGATCATTCGCTGGTACAAGATGGCGAATCTCGTACATTTTACGATTAATCACCGGTAAGGTAATTGAGCTATCGTCTGTAATAGTACCTTCTACCTTTTCAACCCCAAAGTTTGGATAGTCACCAGTACGGCTCATCCAAATATAATTGGGGTTCTTATTTGTAGCGGCCACTACAAAGCGGTCCTGATAGAACGTACATAACTTAGGATATCCATTACTACGGCCCCAACTGCCCATCTTCCATTTAGAAGTAGCTTCGTTTTCAACAATACCATTCAAGATATTAATTTTCATGGTTTTAGAGTCTACAAATTCTTTAAATTCGACAATGCCCCATGTGGTATATGGAAGAATTGAAAGGTCAACATTACATTCACCGCTTTTAATGTCTGATTGAATGCGCAATTTTGCATTGGGTTCAATCTTTCCGGCATCGGTTACGTTGTAGTCATTGTTAGAGGAGTATGTACGGTAATCTTTCCAAGTCATCCCATTATTTGTGGTGATTTGAAGTTTAACTGTACCAGTCCATGTCCCATGCGTTGTAAATTTCCAAGCTAGGTCTTGGTCTGTGGAGTAGGATTCTACATTGTAATTAATGTTGTTGTACTCATTCCATTTATTAAAGCCGCCCATAAATGAACGTTTTTCTTTCTTTTCAACTACTGTCCCAGTATTTTTAGTGTGAACGGCCGCAACAAAATAGCCTAGTTGCATGACCATTCCAACCATATCAGCATTGAATAGATCTTTACTTGAACGTATCGTATCACCCGTTACTGTTACGGTAGAGTTAACGTCTGTATTGATTGTGTCATACGGTTGTTCAGTTAACTTGTAGGCTTCAAGTCGCCAATCCGTATCACTATACCGAGATAGTGTCTGTATCGGATATTTCCCACTACAGATGAACATAACATCACCAGATTGACTACAGTTCAAATCAAACAATATATCGCTAGTAAAAGGAGTTGTAACTTCAATGCCAGTATAAACACCATAATTCCACACACGAATATATTTGTCGCCAAACTCGAGCATGAAGGAATTATTAGTATTTGTAGTAAATTCAAATAATCGTGTTGGCTTGTCACTATATTTAACTTGCCCTACATATTGGCTCCCTTGACGTTTGGCAACGGCTCCATATGGACGAATAACTACATTCTCCGCCTCTAATAAAGCACTTTTATATTGCTCTAAATCAAAACGGCTCGATACATCCGGTGATACTTCACCAGTTGTAAAAGCTAATTGTGATATATAAATAGGATTACCCATTACCAATCCCTCGCTTTCACATAACTGGATATATATACTGTATCTTGCTTGCGTTCTTTAGCATTCATACCTTTTGCCTCTTGAACGGCAGCTTGATACAATTTGTATGCTTGGTCAAACAATCCTCTATCGCCAGTTAATGGCATAGCTAATGCGCTAGCCAATTTACACTGCAGCATATACAAGGATATGGAATCCCAAACATCTAAATCTGTTACATCATATATATAATCAATGAATGCTAGTGGCACATCGCTCACTATGCATTTTTTGTTATTTCCAATATTAAATATGTTGTATTCTGGTTGCGATTCCGCATGGAAGCGATCGCCTTGTGGAATAACTCCTAATATCCGAATGCATCGTTCCGGATACGCATATACATAATTCCACCCATTAATTTTATGAGCGGATAATACCAATCTTTCATTTTTTCGAGCAAAATTCCATTCAAATTGCCGTAATACCAACTGTCTAGTTGGGTCATATTGCATACGACATTGACGGCCTTGCTCTGTTTCTTCTTCAAACGAATAAAGTAGTCCTGCATTAATTAATGCGAGTGCTTGATTACAGATATCAGTAGGTGTCATGGTTCCCCCTATATGGTAATAGAGGGATGCATAAGCACCCCTCATATTGTCCCTTATTCTTCCGTAGTATCGGTTTTCTTTTTGCTTGTTTTCTTAGGCTTTTCGTCACTAGTGTTTTCATCTGGTGGATTTTCATTGCCAGTATTGTCACCTTCAGTGTTTTCATCTGGTGGATTTTTGTCACCCGGCTCTGTTTCAGGAGGCTGAGTTTCAGTACCCGGTTCTTTGTCTTTAGCCTTAGATTTTGGGTTAAAGATTTTTGCTACTTCATCTTCATTACCAGAGAAAAGCTGTTTAAAATAATCAGGCTCAAATTCCTTGATTTCTTCTTCAGAGAAATCAATACTTTCACCTGCTTGAATTAATCCACGGTTGCCATGGTACATAGTTTCTTTAGCCGTAAAATTCATAGTTGCACCTTCTTATTTCAAATTTACACCATCTGTTAAGAACGATGTGATAGTAGCAGCAGTCATATTATTTGCATTAATGCGAATGAATTTTTTCGCACCTGCAGGAAGTCGACCTTTGTATTCTGTACCAGCTTTGGAGTTCTGTGGTAATGTAACACCTGTTAACAATGTGGCATCAGCCATATTTTCCTTATCAGATGTGTACACATTGAATAAAGGCGTGCCTGTAACATCTTTATCTAAACGAATGTATAACCATAAGGCAACGGCAGCATCGCCACCGTTACCATTCATCACCACGTCAGAATTGGTGTTTGCAGTGATTTCTTTCTTCCAGAAAAATGTATTTTGTTCATCAATAATCATTGAATTATGTTCCTTTCTTTACGCAATAACACGAGATTCAGTGCTTAACAATGCATCAATTTTGCGAACTGGTACACCGTTTGCACGAGTAACAAGTTTCCCCATTTCCATATCTTCAGTGATAGTGGAACCATGTTTTGTGTTCTTTTGCAAACGTAAGAATGTACGCAATGTACGGTTCATATACCAAACTGGACGAACACCACCAAGGTTAGGAATACGTTCTTCCGCTTCAATCATTAAGTTGATAAGATCCGCACCGGCTTTAGCATCATTTGTCAATTTCGTAACATCGATATTGGCAATACGAACAACATTTCTCCAGTCACGTACAGTCAAACCAACATCATGTTTAAAGTGAGTACGATACGCTTCGAACATGGAGCCATCGTCTTTAGTAACAGTAACAACGCCTTTATCTTCTTGGTGTAAACCTGCTTGAGAACCTTCAGGATAAATACCATGTACGGATAAAGGACCCCAGCCAACAAGCCAAATAGATGCCAAGTTGCCTGTGCCGCCTGCATCAAGAATATTTTCTGCACTTGCTGCTTTCTTAATATCAAGAGTATTGAATCGAGGAGCCAAGCCAATGAATTTCTCTGGTGTATTTTCGTCACCATAAAAAATCGTACGGCATAATTCTTGCCCCATAGATTGAACAAATGCTTTATCTTCCGACGCACGGAAAGATGCTTTATCTTTAGATTTATCAACAATTGCTTTATCAGTTTGAGAGTAAGCTTCAAGCATACCACAAGTGTCAGTAATTTGACTTGTTGCGGATTTAGACGCTTGAACCCCACCATATAATTTTCGCCATGTTACAGATGGCAAACCATTACGTACAGTCGTTACAAAGCTAGACCCTTGGTTGCATTCGACCATCGTCATATCTTGAATGATTTCTGTCGATTGGTCTAATTGCTCAATAACTTGAGCAACATTACCATTTGGATCCATTCGTTTTTGCAAATCTAAAAGTGTTAAATTTTGAGTTCCAATTGTAGCCATTAATTATTTACCTCATTTCTTAATACATAGATGGATACATTTTTCGTTTTGCTGCTTCTTCATCAGAATTTTGACCGGTTCCGGCTTGTTTTGTACCTTTACCCGGGTCTTCCTGAACCATTTCACCGACTGCAGCAAATACCTTAATCATGTTGATGTTGTTATCGATATGACTATCAACAAGTAATTGACGTAATTCCGGTACCGCTTTAGTTAGTGCTTCGATGCCTTTGCCTGCAAGTGCTACAGTTTCATCGAATTTACCGCCTAATTCCTTTTTGGCGTGTTCGTAATCCGCTTGTTGTTTTTCAACGATTGCTTGCTCTTGCTGCTCTTGATAAGCAGTCAAGATATTCTGTGCATACTGACTGCCAAACTTGGCTAGTTCAACAGCCTGTTCCTGTGTAGCGCCTACTTGATTTAGCAGTTTGCTAAAGTCAGCGGATACAGTTTCATCAAGTTCAGCTCCTTCAGGAAATGCGGATTTGAAATCATAAACCGTTGGTTCAGTAGGTGGTGTATTATCACCGCCTAGTACAGATGGATTATTACCTTCGCCATCTGGGTTAGCAGGTGGTTCAGTAGGTGGCGTAGGATTATTTTGGTCCGGATTCGCGCCCGGTTCATTACCAGTCATGTTAGTGTTAGCACCCATATTTTCTTCAGCCATTTTGTTTCTCCTTTTCGACTAAATTATTAAAATATTCTTGTTGACCTATATATTCGAGCTGCGCTTGGTGGTACTGCTTAACCCCATCAATTCCCAATTTATTTAGGTCCCCATGGAATAACAGCCCTACCTTGCGCTTTCCTTCGTTGAAATATGTTTCACTGTTGCCAGTAAACGATTGCTTTAATATGCCTGAGCGATCCATTAGCCTACAAAAAAACCACCTACCAAGTTCAGTACTTAGTACGTGGTTGAGAGCCTGCATGTCTCGCTCTTGCATATAATCTTTAATTGTTTTCATCTAAACACCGTCCATTCCCAGCCAACTCTGCAATGCAGGGTTGCCATCATTGGCGGCGTCTGTTGCTTGCTTGGCCGCTTGCGCCATTCCCGGAGCAAGTTGAGCCGCTTGCATAAGTTGTTGTTGCTGTTCCTGTTCAGCTTGTGCATGTTGCTGTTGTGCTAATATCTCTTGATATTCATCATCGGAACGAATAATCTTAGCCGGAACACCGAGATTTACACCGTATGTATTGGCCGCTTCCTCAAAGTTAAACTTGTTAACGATATTAGGATTAGCTTGTGCCAAACTCATGATGAACGCAAAATACTGTTCGATGTTAACCAATGAACTCATCTTTTGCGCCTGAGCAAGTGGTGAAATATATTCAATCTTCACTTCTTGACCGTTTAACTGGTCTAAGAGTTCCTCATCATCAACAGGTGGAAATACACCGGCACGATCTAGTACCGAATACACACGTTCAATAATTGGATTCAAGAACTCAGATAGTAACCGTTCAACCACAGGGCCTAATTGCTGTAATTTCTCTTGCGTTCGCTCCATAACCTCACGAGCCGTCATCTGGCCCTTGTCGATTTGGTCTAACATCAAGAATAAATCCGCACTATAGGCTCTCTTGATTGAATCCTCTGTTACTGCAATTTTATTTTGAATGTCTTGAAGATTGGACTGAACTGCGAACATCGGTTCAACCTTATGTTGCCCTTCAATCTCCGTAATACCGCCCGGATACAGGTTAACCGTACTGATAACATCAGATGGTGCTTGCATAGGAGGCTTAACACCTAACTCAACGGCTGTTAGATAGTCAAATTCCAACTTCTGCAGCATTTGTGAATCTGGTTGAGCGAACCATGCGGCACCTTTACCGTAACCATTCAAGTCCATTGACGTATGTCTAGCGATTGGAATTGGCCATTCTTCAAAACCGCCATGATATAAAACTTCATCACTGTTGCTACCTTCAACCCAATAAATGGACGAGTATGACATATTGCGACGCCCTAACTTATCCTTGCGGTCTTTGTTAGGCTCAACCAACCAATTGACTGTGAATGACTGTTGCAAGCTGTTGCCATTGTCGTAAATATTCTTGATGTTATCCGGACAATTTTCATATCCGAACTGTTCGACAATCTGATCTACTGTCATTTTGTATTTACGACCAAAGATATTTACGGTTTCCTTACTGTTGGTACTAATAGCATAGGTTCCTATTGGATATGATGTAAAACGAACACCAGATTCACTGTCAGCGAATATCCCCATAGGTGCTTGTCCCATGGTTAACTCCATATAGACTTGGTGGACTACGCTGTAGAAATTGGATTTAGCGAGGACCGCATATAGGATTTCCTCTCGTTCATCCAATAATTCCGCAACTTGGCTATTCGCTGCTACGTCGATGTTTTCCATCGTTAGCTTAAACCACTTACGGCTCGGAGGTGTTAAACCACTCATGACACCACTGGCAAATATCTGGCAGGATTCCCAAGCTACAGGATTTAGTATTTTACCGTTATAAGGTTCTGATTGGTCTTCTTCACCATCAAATTGACCAATAAATGGTAACTGATAGTCACGCAACTGCTTCCACTTATTTACGTATCGTTGCTGCGCATTAAATAGTTGCGAAAATTTCTTTCGTAACTTCGTATAATCACGCTTAACAGGCTTAACACCTTCCGTAGGTTGTCTAGCTAGTAAAGATTCCATTTCCGCCATGCTATCCCCCTAAAATTGATTTCTGACCGTTTGTAGACGGTCCTAAGATAGTAGATTCAAAGCCACGTTTGAATTTGCGTTTAGTTTCTGCCATTTCCTCACCAGTCTGATTGCTCATATTCGTTTGAACAGTCGGAGCTGGAGCAGGTGGTGTATAGTTAGCAGATGCACCTTTCATACACATCTTTATCCCTCACTTTCTACAATTAAAAAGGATTGTAACTCGTATTAGCTACAATCCTATTGCCTGTTTCGCTTTTTTTAACGACCCGCGCAGCAAAGGTCAAGGCAAGAGCGTCACCCTTATTTGGAGACGGCAACCCTCGGTCTTTCATATCTTTTTTACTTTCCAGTTGAATACGACCATTCTTATCAATGATCGCTTCCGGCCCTACGATGTCATCATAGAGTGCTTGGTCATTCGGTGGTATCGAGCCACCCTCACGGAGCCATTCTTTCATCTGTCCCCACATATAAGCCCTCATGTTAAGATACACAGGGTCATTACTTTTACCGCCAAACTCGATTAACCGCCATTTACGACCTAATTGCTTACCAATAGAATATATCCCTGTGCCATACCCCATATCAATGAATACGGCATCAGCTTTGTATTCGTCCTCGAACTGAGCGATGAGTTGAGCCATACGCCAGTCATCATCATTCTTAGGAATCGACGCCAGCGACTTCATATAGTAGCCTTGACGCATGACTATTTCTAAAGAGTCTGAACCAGTCCACGCTGGGTCAACACCAATGATTACCGGTAAATGGTCAAATGCTCCCGGTTTATAAGATTGTTTTTGTGCCTTATCCGCAATTTCAGTAGAGATAAACTGCAAATCTGATGCGGAAGGGAATACACCACGAACACGGATTTTAACAAAGTCAGAATCCTCACCGTAGGCATCAACCCATTGTTGTAATTGTGCCTTATTGGATATTTTCACTGTGCGGCTATCAATCTGATACGTTTTCCAGTAGTCTCTGTATTTTCTAAAACATTCACGGAACCTTCCACTATTTCGAGTAGGGTTACCAAAGACACACCAAAGAATTTCCGTATTGGAATCCGTAAGAGCCCCTTCAGTAACTTCCCAAATCTTATCAGAAATAGCAGAAGCTTCATCAAAGATAACCAGTATTCGATTTCCTTGGTTATGAAGACCTGCGAACGCTTCCGGGTTTGAATCACTCCAAGGAATAGCATCAATACGCCAAGTTTTCTCATATTTTTTATCACTGCAAAATATTGCTGTTGCTGTGTAGGTAAATAATTCTTTGCCAACAAACATGTTGTACCACTTGCCAAGTTCCGCCCATGTTTTAGATCGCAATTGTGTATCGGTATTTGCCGTTACAACACCACGAGTATTCTCATGAGTAGCTATTGCAAATATAATAAGCCATGATACATCGGCAGATTTACCGATACCATGGCCAGATGCGTGAGCAGTACGAATTGCAGTCTGTAAAGACTTACCTTTCTTTAATTGTTCACCTATATATTTTAAATGTTCTTGTTGCCATTCATCAGGCCCCTCCATATTCTCCAATGGCGTCCCGGGCTCTCCCCAAGGAAAGGCAAAGTACACAAACCCCAACGGATCATCAGCAAATGATGCAAGTGCGTCAATCAGCTGTGCTTTGTTGTACTTCATTAGATCTACTCCGTGCTTTTTTCATACGGTCAGAAATATCAATTTCTACTTCTGCAGATAATTTAACCTTATCAGTAAATAACATATGCCGTTTACCTAATAGTTCAGCTGCTTTAGTTTTATCGGCGACTGATACGTCTAAACCAAATGCATCTTTTTCTTCTCCACGAACAACCCTAGTTAGATATTCCAGCACTTCATCAGCCGTTGCGATTGTGTCTTTGCTGCGTTCATTCATGATTGCATCTATATATTGGCGTACCTTAGGTTTTCTTAGCATTTTGCTAGCTGTTACACTTGCCGTCTTTTCCGAATATCCAGCAGTAATTGCGCTTTGTGTTCCATTGGTGGTCTTAACGTATTCATCAGCGAATATGCGTTCTTTCTTAGTTAGTTTTTGTGCTAATTCTTCTATATTCGTCAATGTTACTCACCACCTTTATATGTTTTAACTAAAAATAGCAGTACTTCATGTTGCTTAGTACTGCTATACTCACTTTCTTTCTTATAGAGTTGTCCTTGTTTAAAGGTCTTACCTTTTTTGTACTTTTCAGGAAATGTTAATTTATACTCTTCCTCTGTGTACATTCGACTTACTATGTATACCTTACAAGGCTTATCATATTTGCTCCATGATTGCCTTGTATCTACAACGTACCGCCTACCATTCATCCGTAATGCGGTTAATAGTTTTCTTATTGTTGGTTGGTAATTCACATCCAACACCACACAATGGCCATTGCAATTAATATCGCACACATAATAGCTAAATAATCAATGATAGTCAGTAAGCTATCCCCACGATGCTCATAAGCATATTTTGCCTTAGCTTGTAGTTCTTTATTCTTCAAGTCCTTGGCTGCTTGCTTGAATAGCTTTCTATCTTCAAAGAATTGTTTAATCGCTTTAATCATTTAAGTACTTCGCCACCTTTCCTTTTTAACTTGCCATGCGATCGTACGCACAACCCATAATTACATTTACTTGCACCGCCATGTGTGATATATGTCTGACACAGTCCGTCATATTCAATTACCTTTGCGGTACATATCCCCTTTTTGTTGTTCAAGCATTTCAACTTACAACATCTTATCTCAGTCATACCCTTTCCCTGTTTTGATAGATTTATACAAAAAATGAGATATATCCACGTAGATATACCTCATTATGTGATAGTTTTATTCAGTTTAATTGCATTAATCACTCAAAACTAGGTGCTTTGTTTATGACATGACAATTTACACAATTTTAGGTTTCAACTATGAAAAACAAAGTTAAAAAGATAAAAGCACCTAGTTTTCAATGATCATTACACACTCAATACCAACAACTAACTATGATGAATCGTACTTGTGTTAGGTTAAGTAACAATAGAATATATGACTAATCTTTGGAGGCCCAGTTAGTTGTCAGTATTCAATATGTAAAAACCAATTAGGGTAGGTTCGTATTTAAGGTCAATAAGCTATGTTGAAAATATTCGACCTACCCTTATTAGTTTTGCAGTAAATTTTTACAAATTCTTAACACATACTTTGAAATTAGAAAAAAGTATTGTATTTCACTCATTAATCAAATATGGTTGCGCTGCTACTCTGTGTCCATCGATGAATTGTCCCACACCACATTTCGCCCATATACAACAAAGGCGCACTCTTATGTGGGTGCGCTTGTTGTTGTGTTTTGATTTACCTTTACAAGGAAAGAGTGAGTACAAGTCGCTTAGTGGCAACTTCTACATATATATTATACCTAATAGCAAACTCACTTGATACGGACAATCACGGACATTTGCAGACATTACTGGACAAGTTTTTTCCAAATTCCAATAGCGCTTTTTGCTTATATCGTTTTGCTTGTTTCGTGGAGTAGCACCCTATCATTTTGTAGGCATCTTCGGTTGTATTGTTGAGTACAAACTCATAACGCAAGATGATTGCCCCTAACTTTTCATCTAAGCTATCAATCTTAGTGATCGCATCGCATTTTAGTTTTGATAGTTCATCAATACGCTTATCACGTTCTGCTACTGTATCAAGAAATCTAGCTACGCTACCCTCTAACCCTTGCGGAGTGCCACCGCCAGTTACTCGGTCTTTACTATAATCAATAGCACCTATTGATGTAAGGTTCGCTCGTAACTGATTGATTTCTTCTTTGATAGATGCAATCTGTACATCAATTAACTTAACAGGTTGTAGATACTCAACCGCCTTTTCTATTAGTTTCTTTTCGTCTAGTTCGTTCAAACGCTCACCCCTTTAACGATGCACCAATAAAATCGACTATTTCCATAACGTTAGTGCCGTTATATTGCACAGCTTGAATTTCATTAACCCTTTTCTCATATCGTCTAAACACTTTCTATCCACTCTCCTTTATCCTCATTCCAAACAAACATCACTTCATCTTCTAAATAAAAGTTATCATCTTCATCAAATCCATAGTTTTTATCATACTCAATGGCTTTACCTATATAGAACACAGTTTCTTCGCTCTCAAATGCAAGCTGGCATAAAAACTCAAATGCATCATGATAACTTTGAGGTGCGATGTAAAAGTCTGAGTGTTCAACGTAACCACTATAGTCACTCATGCAAACCTCCCATTCTTCGCTATTTCATAATCACTTTTTAATTTAGGGTTATCATCATCTAAACCACGTATATTTTCAATTTCCGCTCTAATTTCAAGTATGTTTAGATACTCTCCCATAGCAGCTTTTTGCCTACGCAACAAATCTATAGGACACGTTGGTTTAAAATCTAAAGTTCCAGCATCATATTTAATAATCATTCTGTGCAACTTGTTGTAACGTTCTTTTAATTCTTTATACTCTCCTCTAAATCTAGCTTGCCATTCAGGTTCACTAATACTTAATTCATTTTTATTTTCTTCGTTCATTTTACTCACCTCTTATGATAGGGCGGATATTTCACCGCCCATACATTATTTAATCAAATATACCAACATCACCAATAAATAGATCAATAGCAAAATGCTCATAGCTATTAATCCAATAATGGCACCACATAGATCAATTCCTTGTTGTAGTCTTATTTTTTCGCTTTCACGTATAATCCTATACATTTATCTGCCTCTTTCTTATGTCACATATTGCTTTTTCATATAAACGGCCAATTTCTTTTGTTACATCGCTAACAAATCTAGCCAATGACATTGAATCAGATAATCCACGTTCAACAGTCAAACATATTGGTTCCTGATATTCAATGATTGCCACTTTTGTTTTATAGGAAAATCTTATGTTCCTTTTATAAATACAAATTTCAGGAATAACATCTTCACTGCCTAAAGGCATTTTAAATAATTTTGCAATTGCTTCACGTCGTTTTTCTTCAAAATCCTTTGCAATTATTTTTTTAACAATAGTTTCACATTCATCAAATGAATAATTGTTAAAATTCTGTCCAAACTTATTCATATTTGTTTATCCTTTTGATATTTAAATATAATTACTGTTTCAGGAGCATTAATCATCATGATTACACTATGATTTGCTGGCGATTTAAGCATTCGTTTACCCACAGCAATTTTGCAAAATATATGAAACGCTCATAATGTGAGAATAATTCTTTACAATAACTGGCATTTCTTCAATAAATTTAGAAAATTGTTCGTCGCTTAGGCCTTGCATGAATTTTCTTTGCTCTTTTTCAAATTTATTTCTCGCATTACGTGCCTCGTTTATTGTTTTGTATGAACCATAACACCCTACGTTATCACTACCATTGCATTCTATTAATACTACCGTATACATTTATTCACTCCCTTTTAGTTGTTCTTTCCATTCACTTTCTTTGTATATACGGAAGAAATCATCCGCACTCATTACGACTAACCAAGGCTTATTACTTTTTTTCCAAGCTACTATGGGCATATCACCACTTTTTTTTGCATCGTGTTCAGCTTGCTCATATGCCTTGCGTACATTTAGGTTTTCAACAAATTTGACTTCTTGGTGGATATTTGGTAAACCTACACAGTCCGATGCATCGCCTGTGTTTCCACAGTACTGTGCCGTTCTACGGACTTTATCGAACCCATGCGACCTACACACATCTCGCCACATTCGTTCGCCCCTAGCACCTTTTTGTTTACTGTTTATTGGCAATCTTCATCACCGCCATCTTTTAAACATTGATTACACGCTTTTTTGTATACATCAACATAGGTTTCTTGTTTATCTCCGTTATATGTAACCTCGATATACTCTTTGATATGTACACCACTTACCAATGCTTTCCAATTTTGTAAGGTTTTGCAAAACCAAACTACATACATATCAGCTGGTGTTATTTCATTTGCATTATAACCAAACTCATTAAACAAAACTGTTCTTGCTGCGTTGATTGCTTTTTCTTGTAATTCGTACATATTTACCTCTCTTTTTTATTCTGCAAATTCCATCAAGTTTGTTTGCACTTTTACATCATTCAACATTTCTTCTTTAGCTTTTGCATACATTCTTCTGTCAATTTCAAAGCCATATGCACTTCTTCCTAGTTCCATAGCCGCCCTTAACGTACTACCACTACCAGCTACTGGATCAATTACTACATCTCCCTCATCAGTAAATATTTCTATCAACCTTTTCAATACGCTTACTGGTTTTTGTGTTGGATGAATGTTAGGAACGATATTCTTGTTATCACGCTTCCATTCAAAGTGATCAAATATCATTTTTTTGTTGTTATTAAATTTAGGAAGTTTTTCACGATACAAAACTAGCGCATATTCAGTCGCACCAACAATACGCATATTTGCCTTTAAGACTTGCGCGCTATAATTTTTATTGAATGTGATAGGAATATAATTTTTAAAACCGTGTTTCTTTGCATATTCAATCACCATTGGTTGTTGTTGATAACTACAAAAAACTATCATACAAGGTGCTTGTCCACGTTCTTTAGGCTCTTTCTTTAGCAACCTATTACAAAAGTGAAAATACTCTGCAATGTTAAAGTTGTAATCAGAATTAAAAAATGCTTTACCTGCTTTTTTGCTTTCACCATTCTTGTTATCGCCGTCTACATACCACATAGGATTACTAGCATATGCATTATTTCCTAGATTGTATGGAATATCAGCAATAACTAATTGTGCCTTTGGTATTCCATATCGCTTAAAATTCTGAAAATTATCATTAAATAGCTCTACTTTCACCAATTCACCCCTCTACATATTGTTCACATCGTTTTAAAATATCTTTTACTAAATCCAACGGAATATTTGACCTTGTGTTATATCGATTACCATTACTTTTTAAGTCTGCCCATTGTAAATTAGGCTTTATATTGTCATTTAATAACTTTAAATCGATATTACTACCAAATTTCGTTGGTTTCTTAACTGGATAATCATAATTGTTGTAATAGGTTAGGTTTTCATAAGGAACATCGAACCCTATCACATTTGCTATATATTCCCATATCCGCCCATAAGCTGGGTTTTCAATCACGAATACTTTAGGTTGATACCGCTCAATGATTTTCAATGTGTTGTAGATACACATTTCACCATTGATACGTGTTAGGAATGACTTGTCATATTTGAATTGGTAGTTTTCATAATCAATGTGATTTCTGATTGTGAATTTACTCCCTTGTTCATATTCACCAAATAGGTTGATTGTCATATCCTTTTCTTGTTTCCAACACGCATTACCACCTTTCATCGCACTTGCTACACTCCAGCTTTCACAAGGTGGACTAGCTAGAATAACATCTGGTCTTTCTAGCTTGTCCAACTGTTCCCATAGTGCGTTCGGTTTATGTAGCGTATTAATTGCAAGGTCTTGGTTGATACACGCATCACCAATGCCTATTGATATGATCGTGTGCTGCCCCCCCCCATATTCACGTTGTATTCATCTACCGCTTGACGATAGCAGCCATTACCATCATCAAATAACCCCCAAATGTTCATTTAATAAACTCTTCCTTAAAAAATACTAACCAAACCGTTTTACCTCTACGTTGGCCAAATATTGGCTCACTAGGAAGTAATCCTTTAACCATTGGTAACTTGATTTGTTCCTCATTCCACTTAAATATCATCGTTCCATTTGGTTTTAGTACTCGCCAACACTCAGATAGGCCTTGTTTAATATCCTCTTGCCATGTTTGTTCTAATCGCCCATATTTCAATGCTAGGAACGATTTATCACCAGCCTTTAATAAGTGCGGTGGGTCAAACACTACAAGGTGAAAACTTTCATCTTCAAAAGGCATCTTGCGAAAATCTGCAATCACATCAGGTTTTACAATCAACTTCCTACCATCGCATAGCGTTGTGTCTAATGTGCGGTTATCCATATAAACAGTTTCTTCATGTTCTCTATTGAACCAGAACATTTTAGAACCGCAGCACGCATCAAGAATTTTCATTCTTCATACCTTGTTTTCAAAAGGGTTTATGGTTTCAAACACCACAAAAGATGTATTGTTGTACCCATGGCGTTTTTCCCACTTACGAAATACCACGGTTAATTCTTCTTGCAATTCATCTATATGTTCTTGTTTTACGCTTAATAAATACTCTTCCGACCATTCTGCTATTTCATCGTCAAGATCATATTCCACAACATCTTCAATTACATGGTCTGCATCAACAGTCGGAATATAATAATATGGGTTTCCAACTCTAATCATCGGCACTTCTTCGGCTGGATACGTTTCGGCAAAATCTTTAACGGCATCTTCAATGCTTTTTTTAGGTTCACCTACAAAGCCTTTAAAACACCAACACCATTCATTCTCGTTTTTTACTAGCATTTTTACTCACTCCTTACCAAGATTGGCTATCGCTATATTCGTTAAAATATACCTCTGTATTCGTACGTTTCTTCCTCAAATCAACATTGACTATATACAGATAATCACCAGCCACAAAAACTACATCATATGTACCATTAAACTTTTTTCTTCTAGCAACCTCTTTATATCTAGTGTTTTTGCATAATTTTTTTATTGCATTAACCGCATATATACTTACAACACTCATGTTTTATACTTCCTTTTTCAGAATGGAACATTTTCATCGTTGCTTTTATCATCTGCAAAATTTTCAAAGTTACTTTCCGTTGCCGTATCATTCAATGCGGATACACCAACGAACTCGGCGATTACTTCCGTAACGTATTTCTTTTGGCCGTTGCTATCTTCATAAGAACGTGTTTGAATACGCCCCTCTACGAATAAGCGGTTTCCTTTTCGGTAATTTCCTACTGCTTCGCCTAGTTTTCCCCAAGCCACACAGTTGACGAAAGCAGTTTGTTCTTTCGTTTCATTTGTTGTGGAGTCAATATAGGTGTTAGTTGCTGCTACCGTAAAAGTGGCCACCGCTCGACCACTTTGGGTATAACGCACTTCTGGATCACGTGCTAAATTTCCTAAAATCTGTACTGTATTCATTCAATTCTCCTTAGTAGTAATACATTCCATTCAATGATGCCTCTGTATCATCAATGTACACATCATAATCTTCGTGAATGTGGCAATCGACTGTTGCCTCATTCCTCATGATTTCTAGCAAGTTTTCAATCTTTGTCCTTGCTTGTGCTTCATTCGTAGCCAGTACTGTAAAACTCACATTGAACGATACATTCACGCTGGTTTCAAACTCTTTTATTCTTTCTTTCATCTCATCCCCCTATAGCACTTTTTAACAATGCTTTCCCCTCATCAGATATTTCACTTTCCTCGATTATTTTTGCAACATCAACTGGTGTTTTCGCTACTTCTACCAAATTACCAGTCGAAGTCATTTCAATTTTCTTCTGACCAGCATTAAGTAATGCTCGTTCCTTTTCTGCTTTTTCCCTTGCCTTTAACAATAAGTGATTATCCTTAATTGAGTTAGACAATCTCAATCGTTCACGTTCCCTTATTTCTTGCGACTCATAGTTCCTCACGAACTGCGAACGGCAAGACATCTCATTGAAGTTATCTCCGTTTTGAGGGTCAAACGATTTCCATATTGCCTTAGCACATTGTTTCGTTAACCCATCTAGTTTATCTAACCCTTTATCGTAGCCATATGATCGTGCCACTTGATATACCCTTTCCCATGCATCTTGTGCGGTTGGAAGTTCCTCATGTGCATTTACATAAGTACTTAATGCGGAACACTCCTCTCTAATTTCTGCGATAGTTGGCAGAAATTTACATTTATCAATCAAATTGCTTATCGCTTGTTCAAGGGTAACAGGGTTCACATCAGATAACTTTGTTACATACAACATCATTCGTTGCTCTGGCATATCAGTAGACCACGCTATCTGTAACATCGATAGCGCTCTTAATGTCTGTTGTTGGTTGTTCAGCATCTACACCCCCTAACTTATTCATCAAGTTATTAACTACGTTGATTGCATCTTCCTTGCTATTCTTTTTAGAATTAGGTTTTCTGTATTCGCTACGCTCCCATGTTCTAACCGCTGCTTTCCAATCTTTCATGGAGTTCTTTCCTACTTTCCAACCATTACTTTCGTAGTAGTCAAAGAATTGTTCAGCGTTTACATCGTTGTTTCGTTCAATACAGTAGTCCTGTATTTCATCAATAGTAGGTTTAGTAAAAGTTTTACGTTTTGGTGAATGTGGTTTATCACATTCGCCCCCTATATTCTTATCTAACCTAACCTTACCTATACTAGACTTACCTAACCTTACCTTACCTACGGATACATCTTGTATACATTCTGTATCCATTATGGATACATTGCTTGCATTTAATTGATATTCCTTGTTTGCAGTAATTTCCAGTAACTTTCTTTCAGGTTGTAAACTTGGTTTGTAACGATCACTTTGAATGTAGTTATGTATCTTCCAATGTTTGATTACGATAACTCCACTACCAAAACCGATTACAAATTGTTTAGCTACAAGCAACTTCATATCATCTTCTTTAGCACCAACTATTCGCATGATAGATTTAGGTGCATTTACAAACCCATCATCATCAGCATCTAGCAACATATGAAAGTATAAGTTTTGTGTTGTAGCTGGCATATCAAGGAATTGGTCTGATTTAATAATGGACTTTGCCATCATCCGTCTTTCAGCCATAGACTATTCTTCTTCTACGTCTTGCAATTGTTCATTAAGTTTACTTAGGCTATAAACAAATGCATCAAATTTATTAGACTCTTGGCTTTTTTTTGATGTATTCACTTGATTAATTACATCCAATACATCATTTAGTTCTGTAATTTCTTTTTCGTTTACTTTGTATTCACCTTGTGTTTGTTCTAATTTCTCAATGCGTTTCTTAACATATAGTTCAACAACATCAATTCTTTTCATATTAATCTAACCTCTTTCCTAAAAATCAACGCAAATAACTGCGAGTTCATTTGTTTTATCTTGTCTGTTTTTTGCAATTAAAACTTCAATTTTTGAAAATACATTGTCGTAGTTATCAACAATAACAACTTCATCGTTTTCATTAATTCGTTTTAATTTATCGATTAAGTCTTTAACTAACATAAATTTCTATTCCTCTCTTCTAACTTACGTTGTGTTTCCTTTGCAAATACTCCGTGTGCTAAGTTCTCATGGCAATATCTACACAAACACGCTAGGTTGTTTAGTTCGCTTGTACCGCCTCTACCTCTAGGCAATATGTGGTGTACCTCAGTAGCAGGTGCGCCACATATTACACAACACGGATAGCCATCTATACTATCTCGTTCGATAGCTTGTGGTCTTGTGATTTTATAGAGTTTATCATCATTCCTTTTTCGCTTGTTCATTCCCCCACTCCTTAACCAACGATTGAATGTAATCGCTATCATCAAGTTTTATTCCCAGTTGGTTACACTCATCAACCAAGCAATCAATAAGCCTTTGCATCTCTGCAACTGTGTATGCTGATGATCCGTGGTAGCACATGATGTTGTGATAACCTTTGATGCTTTTACACTCGCCAGCATCTTCGGCTATCCAGCCAAGGCCGTGTGATTGCCATATTTGAATGTATCTTTCTATGGCATCTTCACGGACTGGAACATATGTGAAATGACTGCAATCTTTGATTGCTTTTCTATATACATCTTCCTTAGACATATACGAATGGTTACTCATGACTTCCGCTATCTTTTGACATAGAACCCAGCAATATGCATTAGCGTTCATACTACGTGATTTTGATTTCTTTTTGATTTCAATCACGTATTCTTTTTCTTTATCTAATTTCGCTAGATCATTGTCATGTGGTGCAGGTATTACTACCATTACACCTAGTGGACTGCGAAGTGTTTCAATATTACTTGTTGTCCACTTCATAACCTTTTACCCAGTCGTAAAGTTTAGACATTTGATCTCTTGTAATGTTATCAATCACACCAACACCAAACATTTGAGTTAATTGGTGTGATACTTGTTTTTCACTTAACCCATGTTCACTTGCCATTTTTAATACGATTGCATAAGCATTGTGAGGGTCAAATTCTTTTTCTTTCTTTTCCTTTTCTGCCGCTGCATTGATTTTGGTATCTTGTAAACCTCGATATACATCAGCGCCTACACCAATCATCTTTGCTGCAGTACCTAATGCATCGGTAACCGCCATCTTGAATGCCTCATCATTTCCGTGGTAACCATTTTTATCTTTGTAGATTAAGAAATCACCACCATAACCAGGAATTGGTTTACTCCATTCATCGCCATCTTTGATGTATAGATTTACTTTTACATAAAGCATCGTTTCGCCAGTAGCCTCTACTAATACTTGTTCCGTATCTACAATGTCAAAGTACCAACCAACACCACACATACCATAAACTTCGGTTAATATTTCCCATCTCCATTGTGGAGAAATATCATACTTGCCTTTAAGTTTCCCAAAGTCAATTATTTTTAACGCTGATTGCGGTACAGTTTTTACCGCATTATATCTACTATCCATCTATACCTCTTTGTACTTGTAACCACGCATTTCTAAGAAATCAGTTAAATCTTTTGCATCATCTTTTGTTAAGTCATAAACAGTTATTGTTAAACCAACTTTTGTTTCTGCTACTTCAACTATTTCAATTGGTTCATTTGTGATACTTGCTCGTGCAGCCTCTTCCATTTCGTTACGCTCTGCAAATTTTGCATTGATTAATTCTCTAGCTTGATCTAGTGGCATATCTTTTACTGCACCCCAACATTCATCAAATGTGATTGGTGTTGCTAGTTCATATTGTTGATTGCAAGTATCCACAATGAACTCAATCATTCCTTTTTTCTCTGCTAAAATTTGTTTGTAGTCATCGTCTGATTGTTGGCGCTTTGCAATTTCAATCATCATTCCCTCAATCGAGGTTTCAATGTCTTTCATTTTTGCAGTTTTATTTAACCAGCGTTTATCATGTTGAAGTTGATTTGCATATTCTTCACGCACTCCATATTTCTCAACCATCTTTTCGATAAACTTATTGATAGCTTCTGTTTTTGCTTGTGCCTCTTTTTCATCAAAGTATTTGATTTGTTCTGCAAGTGGTTTTTCCGCATCGTAAACAACTTTCAACACTTCGTTTACTTCTTCCTCAAATAACTCAATTGGTCTTTTGAGTTCACGTTTTTTCTCTTTACAGAATTTATCAAGCGTTGTTCTGTACTTAACGATTTCGTTTTTAGCACTTACCATGTCCTTATAGTTTTCTTCTGTTACTACAAGGCCTTTATACTTTTCTAACTGTGCCTCAAAGTAAGCTTTGATTTCGTCTTTGTTCCACTTGAATACTTGTTCGTTTTGACTAACAATAGGTGTTAAATTAATTTCCATTTGTTTTCTCCTTTTCAAATGTATTAAGCAAATCATTTATAAGAGCCAATTCTTTTTGCTTTTCACACATATCTTTTGTAGCTTCTAAAAATGCTATAAATTGCGTAATATCAAGATTTTTATAACCGAAGTTATAAGCAGCTGAAACCAAAAGAGCAGCAACTTCTATTGCGCTACCATTAAATTCATCTTTATTTAATATAAATTCCATATCATGACCACCATTATCTTTAGGTGTTAATATGATTTCGATTTTTTTTTGCATTTTTCTTCTCCGTGTTATAATTTCTATAGGTGTTATTTACCTACGCCCGTTTAGCTTGCCGGTTAGCGGGCGTTTTCATTTTCATATACATTGGCGGATACCCAAACCAGTCCACTAATAATGACTTGTAATAGAAACTGGAAAAACCCAATTCTATCAATTTCTAGGCTCCCCATGGATCCAATAATCCATATGAAAGCAGCCCATTTTAAAGCAGTAATCATAACTTCAAATCCTCTCCTACCATAACCAGTAAATCACTGGTTATTTTTCTTATGCTTGTTTTCAACTTTTCATTTTCTTTTAGTAGTTCATCACGCTCCTTTTCTAACTTCCTGTATTGTAGTGGACTATATTTATCTACAATGCCTACTAACGCATCGACTTCTTTTTTATTGAAGCGGACACCCGGAAGTCCTTTTACTTCACGTAGGATGCCACGTTCCCTAAGATTGTTGACGCTACTTTCACTGCATTGGAGCAATTCAGCGACATTTTTAGTTGTATAGACTATGGGTTCCATACTGGCATCCCTGATTCAACTTTTGCCATTCTATCTGCTTCACGACATTCTTTGATTTTGCCGTGGATAGATTTTCTGCATAACTTACTTGCATGTCGTTTAGCAAAGTATTCTCTAATAATTTTTCGCCAGTACTCGGCATACTTAGCGTTGCGACCTGCCCAACCGAATACAGTTGATGTGTTTCCATAGACCTTATTGGCTACTAACAGGTCTTTTTGATTTTGTACTAACATGGTTCATCTCCTTTGTATTACTTTTTAAATATTATTGATGTGATTTTAAATCACTATACTTTTTAAAAAAAATAGACTTAACCTCAAGGTTTGATAAATGTAAGATTTCTGTTAATTTTGCAATTTCAGATGCCGTAAATTCGGTTACCCCATTGATTTTATTGTATAGTGTGTATCTTGTAATATTAAGCTGATTTGCTATCCACGAGATACGAAATCCTTTTTCAATAATCACGTCTTTTAAACTCTTCATCTATTCACCCCCTTTTCTAACGTGATTTTTAATCACACTTATAATATACCCTAAGGGTGATTATGTGTCAACAATAAATTACAAAAATGTTGATTTTTTTTCACATATATAATATATTTACTTTGTAAGGGGCATTAAAAAGAAAGGTAAAACCTATGAAACTATATGCCAATATTAAAGCTTTACGAGAAAAATTAGAACTATCACAAGAAGAATTAGCTCGTCAAGTAGGATATAAAGATAGAACAAGCATTGCTAAAATTGAAGCTGGGAAAATTGATATACCACAATCTAAAATTTATGCATTTGCAAAAGCCTTGCATGTTTCTCCAGAAGAGTTAATGGGCTTAAATAATGATTCATATTATATAGATCCTGAAGTAGCAGAATATGCAAATAAATTGAAAGACAATCCCGATATGCGATTATTGTTTGATGCAGCTGAGGATATGTCAAAAGATGATATTGATTTTGTAGTTAATTTAATTGAGGGGTTAAAGAAACGCGAGGGGAAATAAAATGAATAAGAAACAGATAGCCTTATTTATAGTATTGATTATTGCTATTATTGCACAAAGTATTTATATTGTTACACTCACGCAAAGAGTTGATAATCTTTCCAATGCAGTTTCTAATATTTCTTTTAATAATGATTCAGATAAGTTATCTAAACGTATAGACGAGATAGAAAGTAAAATAGCATCATTCAGTGATGATTTACATTCTCTAAGTAATAATATTGATGATAATACAGCTGAAATAGTATCTATAAAACGACAACTATCTGATGTTGTTTATAAAATTAATAGTTTAATTAGTGATATAAACTTATATATTTTGTCACGATGACTAATTCTATTGGGGAGGGGTATGGTTATGTCTATTAACTTGATCTATACGCAATTAAAGAAAACACAAACAGCAGTAGTACGTCTTAATGAAGATGGCAGTCATTCTATACTGGTTAATTTAAATAAGCCTTTTGATGCACAGCGAGTTAGTGTACTACACGAATTAGGACATATTAAACATGATGACTTTCATTCTGAAAAACATATTAATTTAATAGAACGGATCGCTCATGATAGAGAATTAGATGAAGATATCGATGAGGAATTCTTTTATCACGTGGTTAATAGCAAGGATGTGTAACCATGCAATACAACTTTACCATTCGTAAAAAAGATGGCAATTACCAAATTATTGTTAGCTATAAAGACGGTATAAAATGGAGGCAAAAATCCAAACAGGGTTTTGCTACTCAAAGAGAAGCAAAACTTTATGGGCAAAAAATTATTGAGGAATTAAAAAAGACTGTCACCAATCCACTTGATGACAGTCTAAAAGATATAACGCTTATTCAGTTTTATAACATATATATGGAGGAAAACAAACCAGATGTATATTCAACATTCAAAGCTTATGACAATGCTTTTAAGAAATTTAAATCTTTATTTAATAAGAAAGTAAAAGATATTACAGAAATACACATACGAAATACTTTAAATAGCCTAGATGTATCGATATCAACTAAAAACATGTGCATTACAATTATATCTAAAGTAATGAAGTATGCCGTATCACCATATAAGATTATTAATAATGATCCATCACAACATATAAAGCGATTAAAAAAGAAAACAGAATCTAAACTAAATACACTAACCGATGCAGATATAGCATTCCTATTGAACGAGTTAAAAATTAGGAATCAAAAGTATTATATAATATGTTCTATTGCTGCATATACCGGTATGAGATATGGCGAAATACTAGGATTAACATTTGACGATATTGATTTTGATAATTCAATAATTGATATTAACAAACAATATGCATATAGTGGGAAAGGATTATATACGCTACGTCAATTAAAGACAAAGAATAGTTATAGAAAAATACCTATTCCGCCTATACTAAAAAACATATTATTAGAATACCGAAAGAGCCAAAAGAAAATACGATTATTCAATGTAAAAACAGGTAGCACAGGTGCTTTAACCACAATTATAAAAAAATATCTACCCAATACATCTATACACGATTTAAGACATACCTATGCAACAAAACTCATTGCAAATGGTGTTGATGTTAAAACAGTTGCCTCACTACTAGGTGATACTGTAGATACTGTAATCAACACATACATTCACTACACGAATGAAATGAGATTAAAGGCACACGATAGTGTGTCTAAAATTTTTGGCTAGAGTTTTTGACGATTTTATTGACGCAAAACCAAAAACCTCAGTAAATAATGCATTTATACAGTTTTAAACTATATTAATATATTATAACACATTTATTATTTTTCATGAGTGAAATCTTT
>OBWZ01000143.1_pt1 | contig 49000 bp, 68 predicted proteins | sample 1476561 | NCBI WGS metagenome assembly OBWZ01 (sample SAMEA2580138, study PRJEB22360) | human gut metagenome | biome: human gut; feature: human-associated habitat; material: faeces | place: Denmark | collected 2008/2010 | reverse complement strand
GCCACGGTCACTTCACCGTGAACGGCCGCCGCGTTGACATTCCCTCCTACCAGGTCAAGGCCGGCGACGTTGTCGCGGTCGGTCAGAAGTTCCGCGACCTCCTTCCCATCAAGGAGGCGCTGATCTCGTCCGAGCGCTTCGAGGTCCCCGGTTGGCTCGAGGTCGACATCGAGAAGCTCTCCGGCAACGTGATCTCGCTCCCCGCACGCGAGCAGATCAGCGGTGACATCAAGGAGCAGCTCATCGTCGAGCTCTACTCTAAGTAGTCCCATCGGGCTGCTGAAGCTGGAGGTAATACATGTCAGAATTCATTAGGCCCCAGGTTCAGGTCGAAGAGATCAACGACACCTGCGCCCGCGTCTCCGTCGAGCCCCTCGAGCGCGGCTACGGCGACACGCTGGGCAACTCGCTGCGCCGCGTCCTGCTCTCCTCCCTGGAGGGCGCCGCGGTCGAGGCGATCCAGATTGACGGCGCGCAGCACGAGTTCATGGCCATCGACAACATGGTCGAGGACGTCACCGATATCGTCCTGAACGTCAAGGGTCTGGTGTTCCACTCACTCGGAACCACGGGTGAGGCCACGGCGACCATCTCGGTCAACGGCCCCTGCGAGGTCACCGGCGCCGACTTCTTCATCCCGTCGGAGTTCGAGCTGGTCAACCCCGAGCAGCACATCGCCACCCTCACCGAGGGCGGCCACCTCACTATGAGCATGCGCATCGGCTACGGCCGCGGCTATGTCTCCGCTGAGGCGAACAAGCGCGACAACGATCCCATCGGGATCATCCACGTGGACTCGCTGTACTCGCCCGTGCACCGCTGCGCGAAGCTCGTCGAGCCGTTTCGCGTGGGTCAGCACACCGACTACGACCGCCTGGTCCTCGAGATCGAGACCAACGGCGCGCTCACCCCTCGTGAGGCCGTCGTGCAGGCCGCCAATATCATCAACCAGCACATGGCCGCCTTCATGAACCTCGCCGACGATCCGGAGGAAGAGGAGGATGCGTCCATCTTCGCCCCGGAGCAGACCAACGACAACGCCGAGCTCGACAAGCAGATCGAGGATCTCGACCTGTCGGTGCGCTCCTACAACTGCCTCAAGCGTGCGAGCATCCATTCGGTGCGCCAGCTTGTGGAGTTCTCGGAGAACGATCTGCTGAACATCCGCAACTTCGGTGTGAAGTCGATCGAGGAAGTCAAGGACAAGCTTGAATCCATGGGCCTGGGCCTCAAGGCCTAAGTTCGTGTTCTAGAGGAGAACGACCATGCGTCACAACAAGAAGAAAGGCCTGAAGCTCGGTTCGTCCGCCGCGCACACCAAGGCCATCAAGAAGAGCCTCGCCAAGGCGCTCTTCGAGAACGACCGCATCAAGACCACGATCACGCGCGCCAAGGCGCTGCGCGGCTACGCTGAGCCGATCGTGACCTGGGCGAAGAAGGGCGACCTGCACTCCCGCCGCCTTGCTATCGCCAAGCTCGGCGACAAGCAGCTCGTCGCCGAGATCTTCGACAAGGCCGCTCAGGGCATGTGGGCCGACCGTGACGGCGGCTACACCCGCATCATGAAGCTCGGTCCTCGCAAGGGCGACAGCGCCGAGATGGTCATCATCGAGCGCCTTGGCAGTGGTTCATAATGGAGCTCGTGACCGAGCCGGTGCAGAAGAAGGTCAAGAAGGCCGCTCCGGTCAAGGCTGCTGCTCCGAAGAAGGTCGTGAAGGAGGAGGCCGCCGCTGAGGATGCTGCTCCCGAGGCTGCTGAGGAGACCGTCGAGGCGGAGGCCGAGGTTGCCACCGACGAGGCTGCCGGCGATGAGGCTGAGTCTGCTTCCGAGGAGACCGCCGAGTAGCGCGATCACTTCACCAGGTTTTCTAAAGGGGGCGCCCCTGCCGGGGCGCCCCTTTTTTGATGGCGTAACTGCTCTTCAAGCTGCTGCGGTGGACAGCCATGGTGCGACGAAGGTGAGCTGGGCAAGGAGATCTAAACAAGGCATTTCAGCGCCGCTTCACGTTAAACCGGGGTTAGACCGGTGCCGCCAGAGATCGCTCGCATATTTCCAACCTTGTCGAAGCAGGGTGCACCGTCGTTCAGATGCGGTTGAGCTGCTGATGGCCGCTTTCGTATGCGTGCGGATGTCAGTATATTCATAAAAATAGAAAAGTTAGTTAGTATTCTCATATCAATGGATGGCGATTTTCGGCCCCACAGCTGAGCAAGTAGAAAATGTCAGATCTGCGTCATTGCAGCGCGGGGCAACGGGGCAGAGCCTTCTAATTGCCAAACGATACATGTCATATCTTGCGAAATGCAATATTTCGATGGAACGACACCTTCTTGAGAAGCTGCCATATCGGTAAAGAACGCTACAAGGCGGTCGATCCTGCCGTGAATAGACTCAGATCTGACATTTCCACTAGGTGGGTACGCTCGGGGCGAACCGATCTTGTTTCAAGGTGCGGGAACATGAGAGGGTAGCCAATTTCAAACACGGTTCACAGGTTGCTGCCTGCTGTTAGCCGTCTGCGAGAGCATGGCGTAGCTGCAATATGGAAATTCCGCGCATTCAGGTCAAAATAGGGGAACGCCCGGGTACGTGGTCTGTTGACACCACAGCCCTACGCGCGTAACGTATCGACCGCATGATTCGCGGGCGGATGCTGCCGCCTCGTCTCAAGCCGTTGCACATAGTACAGGGCTGGAAGCAAATCGAAAAGGAGTACGCTTTGCCTACTATCAACCAGCTGGTTCGTCAGGGCCGCACGTCGTCCGCCAAGAAGTCCAAGAACGCGGCACTGCAGCACAACTCACAGAAGCGTGGCGTGTGCACCCGCGTCTTCACCACGTCGCCCAAGAAGCCGAACTCGGCTCTGCGCAAGGTCGCCCGTGTGCGTCTTGTCAACGGCATCGAGGTCACGGCCTACATTCCCGGCGAGGGCCACACCCTGCAGGAGCACTCCATCGTGCTCGTCCGCGGCGGCCGCGTTCGCGACCTCCCTGGTGTGCGCTACAAGATCGTGCGCGGCGCGTACGACTGCGCCCCGGTCAACAACCGCAAGCAGGCCCGCTCCCGCTACGGCGTCAAGCGCCCCAAATAACGCTGACGTCAACCAGATCAAGCTAACACGTAAGAGGAGATAACACATGCCGCGTCGTGCATCCGCTACCCGTCGCGAGGTTCAGCCGGACTCCGTCTACAACAACCGCCTCGTGACGCAGCTCATCAACAAGATCCTTCTCGATGGCAAGAAGGCCACCGCCGAGCGCGTGGTCTACGGTGCCTTCGACATCGTCGCCGCCAAGTCCGAGGGCGACGCCTTGGCCGTCTTCAAGAAGGCCATGGACAACGTCCGCCCGACTCTCGAGGTCAAGCCCAAGCGCGTCGGCGGCGCCACCTATCAGGTCCCCATGGAGGTCAACTCCCATCGCGCCACGCAGCTGGCCATCCGCTGGATCGTCACGTTCAGCCGTGCCCGCAAGGAGAACACCATGGCCGAGCGCCTCGCCAACGAGATCCTCGACGCCTCCAACGGTGTTGGAGCCTCCGTCAAGCGTCGTGAGGACGTCTTCAAGATGGCCGAGGCCAACCGCGCCTTCTCGCACTACCGTTGGTAAGCCAGAGAGGAACCCACAACCATGGCTAAAACCAAGTACAACCTGAAGGACACCCGCAACATCGGCATCATGGCCCACATCGATGCCGGTAAGACCACCACGACCGAGCGCATCCTGTACTACACGGGCAAGACGCACAAGATCGGCGAGGTGCACGAGGGCGCCGCCACCATGGACTTCATGGTGCAGGAGCAGGAGCGCGGCGTGACCATCCAGTCGGCCGCCACCACCTGCTTCTGGAAGAAGGACGGCTCCGAGTACCGCATCCAGATCATCGACACCCCGGGCCACGTGGACTTCACGGCCGAGGTCGAGCGCTCCCTGCGCGTCCTCGACGGTGCCGTCGCCGTGTTCGACGCCGTTGCCGGCGTCCAGCCCCAGTCCGAGACCGTGTGGCGCCAGGCCCGCAACTTCGGCGTCCCCCGCATCGCCTTCATCAACAAGTTCGACCGCGTGGGCGCTGACTTCTTCCACGCCATCGACACCATGAAGGAGCGCCTGCACGCCAAGGCCGTCGCCATCCAGCTGCCCATGGGCGCTGAGGACAACTTCTGGGGCATCATCGACCTCGTCACCATGACCGCGTGGGATTTCAAGGCCGACGACAAGGGCATGACCTATCCCGAGCCGATGGACGCCATCCCGGCCGAGTTCGCCGAGCTCGCCGCTGAGAAGCGCTCCGAGCTGCTCGACGCCGCCGCCGAGTTCGACGATGAGCTCATGATGATGGTCCTCGAGGACGAGGAGATCGAGGCCGACATGCTCAAGGCCGCGATCCGCAAGGGCGTGCTCGCCAACGAGCTGAACCCGGTCCTCGTGGGCTCCGCCTACAAGAACAAGGGTGTCCAGGAGCTGCTCGACGCCGTCGTCGACTACCTCCCGAGCCCGCTCGATGTGTCCGCCGTCGAGGGCACCGACCCCAAGACCGGTGAGCCCGCGGACCGCAAGCCCTCGAACGACGAGCCCTTCTCCGCGCTCGCGTTCAAGGTCTCCACGGATCCCTTCGTCGGTAAGCTCACCTTCTTCCGCGTCTACTCCGGTAAGGCCACGGCTGGCTCCTACGTGGTGAACGCCACCACCGGTCAGCGCGAGCGCCTCGGCCGCATCCTTGAGATGAACGCCAACGAGCGCATCGACCAGGACTCCTGCGAGACCGGCGACATCCTCGCCGCCGTCGGCTTCAAGAACACCACCACGGGCGACACCCTCTGCGAGGAGGGCAAGGAGATCATCCTCGAGTCCATGGAGTTCCCCGACCCGGTCATCGACATCGCCATCGAGCCCAAGACCAAGGCCGAGCAGGACAAGATGGGCCTCGCCCTCACCAAGCTCGCCGAGGAGGACCCGACCTTCCAGGTGTCCACGAACCACGAGACCGGCCAGACCATCATCGCCGGCATGGGCGAGCTGCACCTCGAGATCATCGTCGACCGTCTGCTCCGCGAGTTCAAGGTTGACGCGAACGTCGGTAAGCCCCAGGTCGCCTATCGTGAGGCCCCGGGTCACGACGTCGAGAAGGCCGAGGGCAAGTTCGTCCGCCAGTCCGGTGGTCGCGGCCAGTACGGTCACGCCGTCATCAAGCTCGAGAAGATGGAGGAGGGCTTCGGCTACGAGTTCGTCAACGGCATCGTCGGCGGTGTCGTGCCGAAGGAGTACATCCCGTCTATCGACAAGGGCATCCAGGAGGCGCTGAACACGGGCGTCATCGCCGGTTATCCGGTCATCGACGTCAAGGTCACCCTCTTTGACGGTTCCTACCACGAGGTCGACTCCTCCGAGGCCGCCTTCAAGATCGCCGGTTCCATGGCAATCAAGGACGCCCTCAAGAAGTCCGACCCCATCCTGCTCGAGCCCGTCATGGCCGTCGAGGTCGAGACGCCTGAGCAGTACATGGGCGACGTCACGGGTAACCTGTCGGGCCGTCGCGGCAAGATCGAGGGCATGGACGACCGCTCCGGCAACAAGGTCATCCGCGCCAAGGTGCCGCTGGGCGAGATGTTCGGCTACGCCACCGACCTCCGCTCCCAGACCCAGGGCCGCGCGTCCTACACCATGCAGTTCGACTCCTACGAGCCGGCACCCAAGTCGGTCACCGAGGAAGTCATCAGCAAGGCCGGCGGCAACGCCTAAGCCCTGAAGTCAATCGCCTAGTTCTCTTTAGTGGAGGTAGAAGTTGTCTAGCCAGAAGATTCGTATCCGCCTCAAGGGCTACGATCACGAGGTCGTCGACCAGTCCGCGAAGCTCATCGTCGAGACCGCCCAGAAGACCGGCGCTCGCGTGTCCGGTCCCATTCCGCTGCCCACTGAGCGCAACCTGTACACGGTCATCCGCTCGCCGCACGTGGACAAGGACTCCCGCGAGCAGTTCGAGATGCGCACCCACAAGCGCCTCATCGACATCCTCGACCCGACCTCCGGCACCGTCGATTCGCTGATGCGTCTCGACCTGCCGGCCGGTGTGGACATCGAGATCAAGCTCTAAGCTTCGGTCTCGACCGTTCGTCGGTATGCGAAAGCCCCTTGGTTCTTCGAGCCAAGGGGCTTTTTGCTTTTGGGCGTGCTTGCCGTCGTACGGCTCTAACTGCTTGCTATTTGGATGAACTGAGCGATGTGCGTCATTTGAAGATCGAGCAGGTCGCGCCGCCGTCGAGCTCCGCCTGCTCCTCGGCGGAGATGGTGGGCTTGGCGCCATCGGCGAATGTGTCGGAGAGGTACGCGATGATGTCGTCCGACTCGTACATCGGCTTGCCGTCGATGAACAGGCACGGCACCTGCGTCTTGCCGCCCACGCGCTCGAGCGTGGCACGGGCCTCCGGATCTGCGCTGATATCGCGCTGCGGCAGCTCGATGCCATGCTGGCTCATGAAGAGCAGCACTTTGCGGCAATACGGGCAGGTGGGCAGTATGAAGAGCTCATAGGTGGTGGCCATGGTGGTTCCTCTCGTGAGGTCGTACATTGCTAGGGGTGCTTGTACCCATGTTATGCCGTGCTCTCGCTCCGTCGGGCGTCTTTTTCACGGTCTTCGTGGGTCATGGCTCCCGTTCATGACGTCGATCGGACTTGGGTCCGGACGAGCTGCTAGGGTTGAGAAAAGTGGGCGATCGGGGATGGGATCAAAGGGTGTGGTGCGGGACGGGGGTGTGACCGCCCTGTCCTGCGCCGGCAACAAGACGGTAGTGCCGTGCAGAAAGGGTGCGTACGATGAGTGGATATGCAGTTCGTACGGGAGTTCAGGTGGTTAATGGGGCTGACCTGTCCAAACAGGCCCGCTCGCTTTGGGCGAAGACCGATCGAGAGGATGACTCCGTCTGGTTGCCGCTGTATATCCACTTGAGCGATGCCGCGCATACCATGGGGAGGCTTTGGAATGGGTGGCTCCCAAGAAACTTGAGAGAGCTGTTTACGCGTCATTTTGATGGACGGGAGGATCTTGCTCGTAAGGCACTTGTGTTTCTGGCGGGTGCGCATGACATTGGGAAGGCCACACCGATCTTTCAGGCGAAGCCAATTGGTCGTGACCAGGACGGAAGCCCGTTGAGTCTCGCGTGTAAACCGGAGAAGGCGGGGCTAGTCGTTCAGGCGAGTCTGTCGACGGAAAAGAAGCCCACCCATCCAATCGCCGGGCAGGTGCTTCTCAAGGGCTATCTTCAGGAAGCATTCGGCTGGTCGGACAAACGAGCGGACGACTGGGGTTCCATTGTAGGGGCGCATCACGGCACCGTACCGGATAGCGGTCGACTTCTCGACGCTCGCGCATCAGAGGTGGAATTGGGCCACAACCTGAAAGATGTCGGAGAGAGCTGGCAGCATGTTCAGCGAGAACTTCTCGACTTTGCATGGCGGATGGCCGACCTGACGAATGAGGACATGCAAACACTCGCGAAGTGCACGTGGGATGCGCCGACAGAGTCGGTCGCCTGCGGCCTCCTCATCATGGCAGATTGGATCGCTAGCAATGCGGATCTATTTCCGTTGGTACCGTTGATTCCGGGAGCGGATTCGAGATCTGATCACGCCACTGACGAGCATGGCACATCGCTCGATGAACGAGCTGAAAAAGCATGGCGTGAGCTCGATCTATCTCCCAGCTGGTCGGGAGAGAATCCTACGGCGACTGCGAGCTGGTTCTGCAGCCGTTTTGGATTGCCTGAGGGCTCCACGCCACGCCCTGTTCAGCAGGTTGCCATGGAGGCATCCGAGCAGATGACCGAGCCTTCGCTTATGGTTATCGAGGCGCCAATGGGGGAGGGGAAGACCGAAGCAGCACTTGCAGCCGCCGAGATTCTGGGGGCGCGGTTTGGGTGCGGGGGCGTCTGCGTGGCCCTCCCCACCATGGCAACGACGGACGCCATGTTTGGGCGCGTCCGTCGCTGGCTCGATCACATAGAGGCAGATGGCCCATCCAGCATCTATCTTGCGCACGGGAAGGCGCGGCTCAACGAGGAGTACCAGGGCATCATCCGATCGTCGCGCGCGCATCGCTCTCTGAGCTCCATAGGTGTCGATCTCGAAGAAGGAGCCGTTCGGGACGAGCGGGTCGTGGTCTCTGACTGGTTTCAGGGGCGGAAGAAAGGCATGCTTTCCAGCTTCGTCGTCTGTACGGTCGATCAGGTGCTCATGGGTGCACTCAACATGAAGCATCTCTCGCTCAGGCACCTTGCCTTGGCCGGCAAGGTGGTGATCATCGATGAGTGCCATGCGTACGATAGTTACATGCAGCAGTATCTTAGACGAGTGCTGGAGTGGCTTGGCACATGGGGTTGCCCCGTCATCCTACTCTCCGCCACACTGCCTGCCTCGGTGCGAGATATGTTGGTCAATGCATATCGAGGGGACTCGCAAGAAAAATGCCCTGCGAGTGCAGTCGACGGCTCTGAAACGCTCGCGGGTCCGCCTCAGAAGAAGCTTTCTCGCAAAGAGCGGGCTCGTGCGAAAAGAGTAAGACCGGAGCCAACGCCTGTGACTGAGCCGATTGATGCGTCATACCCGCTCGTCACAGTTGCGTTGAAATCGGACGATTCAAAATCGAACGCCTTGAGGTACGAGTGCGACGCTTCGTCCCGGAGCACGGAGATAGGCCTTTCGATCCTGCAAGACGATCCCGACTCCCTCATTGAACTTCTAAGTGTTGAGCTGGCCGAGGGCGGTGTGGCGGGAGTCATTTGCGACACGGTGACGCGTGCGCAAACGGTGTACCGCGCCCTCAAGGATTGTTTTGGGACAACGAGGTCGTGCTTGCTGACCCATGCTCGCTTCATGGATCTTGACCGCATGGCAAATGAACGCAAGCTCCGCTCTTTGCTCGGTCCTAATGCGACTCGAGCAAACGGCAAGCGTCCCGAGCGCATGATCGTGGTGGGAACCCAGGTGCTCGAGCAATCGCTCGATATCGATTTTGACCTTCTGGTCACTGACGTCGCGCCCATTGACCTCCTCATGCAACGCATGGGCCGCGTCCATCGTCATGCACGCGGCATGGGAGAGGCGGATCGTCCATCTGGCCTGCGCCAAGCACGTTGCTATCTTCGCGGCATCAAAGAGATGAAACCTGAGGGTCCGGAGTTTTCCTCGGGGGTCTCAAAGGTATATGACCAGGCGTCCCTTATGGAGTCGCTCGCTGTGAGCGGGCTCTGCAGGATGAATGCAAACGTGGACCTGTCATTGCCTCAGGATATCGCTCGTCTGGTGCGCTTGGCATATGCCCCTGCGGTTACAGGCGAGATCCCGGGGGGCTGGCGCGATTCGTATCGCGATGCATGCGATGAGCGGGAGAGCGCTATTCAAGAAAAGCGGCAGCGTGCTGAAGCGTACCTACTCCCATCCGCTTTGCGGCTTGTGAAAAACGAGAAAACGCTCACCGGCCTCTTCGGGTTGGCGATCGAGGGTGGAAGCGATTCGAAGATGAATGAGGATGCGGGCCAGCGTGCTGTCCGCGACACGCAGGAAACCGTCGAGGTCTTGCTTGTCAGAAGGGAGGGCGATCACGTGAGCTTGCTTCCCTGGGTTGGTGATGAGGAGCATGGTGTCGAGCGGGGACAAGAGATACCTACGGCCTTTGAGCCTGATTGGGGACTCGTTTCGGTGCTCGCTCAGTGTGCGGTGAGACTGCCTCTCTCCCTTTGCCAACCGAGCAAGCTCGACACGCTGATCAAAGAGCTTGAGGCTGGCTGCGAGCGCTGGGTAATGGCCTGGCAGGATATCCCGATCCTATCGGGTCGGTTGGTGCTTGCCATGGAGGAGATCGAGGGAGAGTCTGGGGTGTTCGAGGCAAATGTACTCGATCAGCGTGTGCGGTACTCCGTTGATCAGGGTTTGTCGACCGCTCGTCGATTGCTATGAGTTAATCACAAAAGTTTAAAACAGACAAAACAGCAGGAAATCGGACTGTATAAAAAAGAAATGTCCCTAAATGTCCCAACCGTCACCGAAATCAACTTTCGAGAAGGCCTCGGCCACGGTGTCGACCAGCTCCATCTCGGTGGGTCTGACGTAGTACTTCGATGACACGTCCTTCCCGGCGTGCCCCATCAGAAGCTCTAGCTTCATCGGATCGACGCGCAAAGTCCACTCCATGTACGTGCGCCACGAGTTGCGCAGGTTCCTGAGCAAGTGGAATTTGACACCGGCGTCATCAACCGCTTTTCTCCACCAGGCCATCCTCTTGCCGATCTTTATACCGCCCCCCATGCCGTCGTGTGATACGAAGCCGTACCCGCTTTTATAAGCAACCCTGGCGGCGCGCAGCACGCGCCCTGAGAGGGGGGCGGGTATGACCACATCTCGCTCGCTCTGCGAGTTCTTCAAGCTCTCCACCCTCGCTCCGCTTTCGTCGAGTTGCCTGCTGATGTGCACGACGGCGCATATCATGCCGTTCCCTGCGACGGCCACGCGCACATCTGACGGGGACGTGGCGAGCGATTCCCCCACCCGGCACGAGCCGAAGGCGGCGAGGATGATCGGCACCTCCATGTTGTTGTCATGGGCGGCTCGCGCTATCTCGATGCACTCCTCAAGCGTGTAGACCCCTTTGTCCAAAGCTCTCGTGCCCTTTCCGTTGGTGTCGGCAGGCTTGTTCACGTTGTACCTGACGCGGAAAGGGTTAGAGGGGATCATCTCGTAGCGGACCGTGTAGTCCATGAGTGGCCTGAGCACGGTGAGGGCGCGCGTCGTCTGCGAGGCCTTGAGTCCGTGCAGCCACTCCTGCACCTCCATCGGCTTGATATCCGTCACGATGCGCGATCCCCATTTCGGCGCGATGATCCTCCAGGCGCTCCTGTAGTCGCTCAAGGTGTTCTTCGCGATTCGCTTGCTCACCTCCGGCCAGTACCACCGATCGAAGACGTCCTGGACCGTCATGGTCGGCCTGTCCTCGTGGTGGGCCGCCTCCATCTGCGAGAGGTAGAGCCTCGCGTCCCTGCGCGACCCGTGGACCGTCTTGGAGAGCCTCCTGTAGCCCTTGCCGTCGCGCAGGTCCCCCCACCACCTCACGCGGTACCTGCGGGCGTCCACGCGCTCTATGCAGCCGTACGCGCTCCTCTGTGACATAATGTGGCCACCGCCTTTCATTAGGTGGAACCTTCGCCCCGTCTCCCCTCGCCGCCAAGCTGAGGGGGAGACGGGGCGCAATCCTTGCTGTTGTCTACGGGTCTCGCTCTAAAGCCGAAGACGCCGGCTTCCAGCGCTGGCTGGCGAGAATCTCGGCTACGCCTCGGCCGCGCCCTCGTTCTTCGCCATATCGAGGTACTTCTTGGGGTCGATCGGCGGGATGGTGAACCTCCCCATCGGCGACTGCCCGGTCAGAACCTCGATATATGATCTGGCGGATGAGTAGAAGAGCGATATGCCGTTGAGGAGCAGATAGGTTTCAAGCTCGTCACGGTCCGCATCCACGTCCATCGGCATCGTGACCACACCGCCCATCGAGAGGCGGACGTGCATCGCCTCGCGAGGCTGGCCGTCGCTCGGAGACTCGGTCAGGGAGACCCGAACCTTCATCTCGTTCGCCAGTCCGAGCACCCCATCCTCCTCGAAGTACTCATGGTCGGTGGGGAGGTCGATGCCGAGGTCGAGGGACAGCTCTCCTTCTGGGGCCCCTCGCCTTACGAACAGGTCGCACTCGTTGAAATAGGGGCCGGATATGCCGATGGGGGCGAAGAAGTCGTTTGTCATGCTGCCCTACCTCCTGGGATAACGCTGAACCTGTCGTGAAACGACGTGTTGCCGAGCTTGCCCCATGCGGCGTCGCACTTGGGCAGGGCGACTGTCTTGGAAGAGGTCGCGACCATGCGGCCCGGTTGCAGGGCGTCGAGTGCATATTCCGGGTGATCGATAAAGACCCTCATGAGCTTGTCTGCGGTGCGCGACTGCATCATGGACCCGGTTTCCCATCTGCTGCAGGTGGGGGTCGAAACGCCGATGAGCGCCTCGAACTCCTTCTGGTTCAACTCGAGGTCCTTTCGCAGCGCTTTGATCTCGCTTGGTGTCAACAGGCCCTCGTCGCGCCTGTACGCCTCGGCGAGCGCTTGGTCGAGCTTGTTCGACTCCGATGCGCTGATCTCGTACTCCCCGCAGACCGGGCAGACATCTCTCTCAATCCCGTCGACTGTGTACTCGCGCCCCTTATAGGTTTCGGTCATGGGACCGCAGGCTCTCTCGAGCTCGTGTCCGCATTCCATGCAGAGCATCTTTCCTCCTAATGAATGTAGCCATCCCAGTTGGCCGAAAGCACATGCAGCCTTACGGCGTCCCCCTCTACGAAGAACTTCACGTACCAAGTCTCGCCGTCGAACGGGATGCAGTAGGCGTCGGCCCACGTGCCCGGGAGGATGTCGAGCTCCATCGATTTCGAGAAGTGCTCCTTGTCGGCAGCATTAAAGATCTCTTGGATCAAGGCGCTCGCATTGGCCCAATCGGTTCTGTTCTTGATGAAGTTCCTGGCCCGTCCGTTCAGACTGAACTTACCTTTGGCGGCAAGCTCCTTCGCGGTCGAGAGGGAATAGGCTGGCCTTCTCCCTTCTCTCCTCATTTCACCTCCTGATTTTAGCGTTACGCTAAATTAAGACAACAGTTTTTCCTGTGGTACGTTAAAACCGATCTGGTTGATGATGTGTTTGATCGCCTGCGTTTGTCCCGCGTTGGCCCTGAGCAGGCCAGTAAGCTCTTTGAGGAAGTTGTAAAACTCCGACGGAGTTAGGAAGCGCTCGAGCATCCAGATCATCTTCTCGTAGTTGATGCCCTTTCTCCCGCCGACGCTGGCGCAGTAAAGGCGCTCATCATGGGCGCAGATGTTCCGGAACTTCACCAGTACCTCCAAGCAGACCCTGGCCTTGTCGGAGCTGAAAAACCCAAGACGCTTGTCGCCGATCCTCTCCGTCGAGTACGAGATGGCCTTGCAGACGGCATCCTTCTCCCTCGGCTTCATGAGGTTGAAGAAGTGCTCGATGTTCCCGAATGTGAGGTCGTTTGCAAGCACCCAGAGAGGGACGGACCCTTGGCTATCGCGGTAATGGATGATGAACTCGGACTTGCTTTTCTTCACCCTGTTCCTGAGCGTCTTTAGAAGAGTCTCCATCTCCTCAGAATGAGTCGTCTCGTTTCCAGCGTAAGCTTTGAACTCGCCTTCTGTGCAGTAGTTCCCCTCGATCAGATAGTCTCCCGGCCCCGGGTGCGCCTCGGAGAAGCAGTAGGCTATCGCGGTCCTCGCCGTCGCCTCGGCCCGTATCAGGTACCTGAACGTCAGGCTGCGGAGCTCGCGGTCGAACTCGAACAGGTGGTACATGGAGTCGAACGTGGTGCCCGGTGAATAGCGGTCATCACCTGCCTCCTTTGACGCCGGCTCGTCCTTGAATGGGTCCTTGTATCCGTTGACAATCGAGTAGTATCCCTCGCGCAGCAGCTTCTCCCCGGTATCAGGCGATGTTCTCGCCCCGCGCGATTCGAGCAACGCGATCTGCTGTTTGATTGTCAGAAACGGTTTTCCCATGATTCGTCCTTAAAGAAAAAGAGCGGCCACCTCGATGAGGCAGCCGCTCCAGGGTGGACGCGGGCCCCGTAAGGTATCCGCGTCAATACCGCTGCCATTACTATACCCGACGCCGCCAGGCTATGGATAGATCGTTTCGCTGTAAAGCGAAATAAATTTTTCTTTCAAAAGTCTGTAACCCATTTCTGCACTGCCCTCGCCGCCAAGCAATGGGGGAGGCGGGGCGCTTTTGCGTTAAGCCGTTATTTAAGCTCGCAATCATCAAGCGTCATGTCGTTCTTCGTGATGCTCGACACATCGAGCGTGCCCTCGACCGTGACGTTGTCGTATTGCTCCTTCAGTTTCTCGATCAACCGCTCGTTCGGGTTCTCGAATCTCGCGTTTACGACGCGCAGATCATTTGGATCATTGACCTCCCCGAGGACAATATTGCTGATCGTGACTGATACATAATCGCCGTTTGGGTCCTCGTACACGTAGCCGCCGGGGTTGCTGCCGGTCACCTTGACAGTTATCACCTCTTTGTTCGACGTGATGTCCTGACATTTGTCCAAGACCTCATCGACGCTGCCGCTGATGACGTTCGACGAGCAGCCCGTTAACGCTAGCGCTGCCAGGACGACAGCCGCTAGAGCCTTCCACTTCCTCATTCCCTTCCCCTTTCTATAAGACGGTGACCTTGTGCCGCCGGTTTAAGGGCCTACGGCCTCCAATTTTTGGGGGCGGTGTATGTGATCGCCTTTCCGATGATTCGAAAGAAAGGAGCGTCAGGGTTCGATTCGTCGATCACGATGTCGCGGTACTCCGGGTCGTAGCTCTCCGGGTGTAGCCTGATCGACCCGTCCTTTTCAAAGTAGACGCGTTTGAGAGTCGCGTCGTAGCCGTTGACGAAAACAGCGGCTATATCACCGTTGCGCACCTCCTCGTCGATCGCGACAAGGACGAGCGAGCCGTCAACCAGGACCTTGTTCATGCTGTTCCCCGACACGGTGAACCAGATGCAGCCAGGGTGCTCGATGGTGTACTCCTCCTGCGTGTCATGGTAGACGTCGGATTGCGCTATGACCTCGTTCGGCGTGCCGGCCGCGATGCGGGCGACCACCGGCACGGGGACCATTTTCGACGGGCCGGCGTCCTGCGCCACTGAGCCGCTGAGGCCGAGCAAGTATGTGATGGTCACGTCGAGCGCCTTGCTCAGCTTGACGAGCGTGCTCGCCTTCACGTCTGTGCCGCTCTCATAGCGCGCTATCTGCTGCTGGGATGTCCCGATCTTCTCACCGAGCACCGTCTGGCTCCATCCCTTTGCCTCACGGGCCTCGGCGATCTTGATTCCGTAGTTTGCGGACGGGATTTCATCGCTCATAGCTGCTCCTATCTCCCACAACAAACACGAGTATTCTCCCATACGAAAAAGTTGTTTACAAACACAGAATTGATGTTATATGATGTACTTGTCACACGGAAATGTTGTAAGGAGGTGGCGCATGTGATTAAATATGAGGTCAGAGCGTGTGCGTCTCGGCTTGACAGCCGAGGAGGCGGCACAACGAATCGGTGTGCATGAGAACGCTCTCCTCCGATGGGAGCATGGCAAATCCGACCCTCTTGGATCGAATCTGATCCGGCTCGCGAAGCTGTACCACTGCTCGCCAGAGTACCTCCTCGGCCAGACAGATAAGCGCGAGGGGAGCGCGATAGCGACCGAATAGGAACTCACAACCGCCCCCTCGCCCGCGCCGCCCACGGCCCCGTCACCTCTGTGAGCGGTGCGGGCGGGGGAGCGACCCGCACTTTGACAAAGGCTGCAATAGAGCGTCCCTACAACGGACGGAAAAGCGAGGCCCACGCATGGTATGGGCGCCGCGTTTGAGCCGAGAACGCGTAAAACAGGCTCGCGGGGAGGCTGAACCCCCAGAAGAAAACGCATACACACGCCCACGTAGCTCAGATGGAGGAGAGCGCCGCCCTCCTAAGGCGGATACCGGCGGTTCGAGTCCGCCCGTGGGCACCTTACCCAGATATGAGAAAGCCCCCGCCACCAGTGAGACGGAGAGCGGGGGCATGACCGAAGGGAGGTCGATATGGATTCTACCGTAAAGGACCCTATAACGGAGTTCACGGCGCAGATGCGCGAACTCGTGGACGGATTCGAGCGCCGCATGCGCGAGAACCCGGCGCCGCTCGGCTCGAAGGCCCTCGCCTACGCCGTGCAGTCCGGCCTGCCGCCCCAGATGGCGTACACGGTCGCTGAGACGGCCCGGTACACGGGGGTGGACGCCCGCGCCCTGCGCCGGGAGCACGAGGCGGGCAGGCTCGCCTTCGTGATGCCGAAGGGCCAGACCAAGGGCTACCGAATCCTCACCGAGGAGGTGGACCGATGGCTGGCGGAATCACGGTAACGCGCAAGGCGCTCATGGTCGCCGCATACGCGGTGGGCGGATGGCTCTTCGCCTACGTCCTCATGCCGGGCTTCTGGCGCGCCGTGTACGCGGCCTGCCTGGCGCTCCACCGCCTCATGGGAGGGGTGATGTGATGTGGGCGCCGAGGTACGACTTCGAGACCGGCCGCTACGAGGCGGTGCGCCTGGTGGAGCCGGGCGCGTCATACGGCCCGGTGGCCGTCACGCGTGTGCGCAGGCGGCTGGAGGCCGGGGACGCGGCCCACGCCCTCAGGGAGGTGGCCGAGATGAACCGCCGCGAGCGGGGCGGGCGATCAGGGCCCACGTCGTGAAGGGGCCGGACGGCTCTGACGTCGCCGTGAGGACGTCCCGTGAGGCCGCCGTGAGGCTGGCCCTCGCCGTGAACCCCCAGGGACCCCGCGAGAGCGCGGGGGAGTGGTACCGGCGCGTGGCGCGCGACCGCGTGCGCACGGTGCCGCTGATCATCGACTAGGAGGAAGGGGAAGCAAATGGAGGACATGGAGAGGCTCGCCGTCGCGCAGGCCGTGTACAAGGTGGTCGCCGACGCGGTTTCCACCAGGGGAGGGAAGGGGGGAGCCCCGAACCTCCGCACCAAGGTGGACGACCGCATGCGCGAGGAGTACATGAGCACCGGGTCCGACCGCGTGCGCCTGCGGGTCAAAGGCCAGGAGGTCGGCACGGTGTCAGTCAAGCTCAGCAAGCCGGTGGACGGCGTGGAGCCCGAGATCGCGGACGCGTCCCGCCTCGTCAAGTGGCTTCGGGAGTCGGACGGCGGCAGGGACGCGATCCAGCGCCTCGTCTTCGGCGACCCGGGAAAGGTGCTCGCCGCAGCGACCGCAGACGGGGAGCTGCCGGACGGGTGCCGCATGCGCAAGGTGGTGGAGCCCGCCCGCATCACGGGGACGGTGCTCCGCGTCGACCCGCAGAAGGTGGCCGCAGCGCTCGGGGACGCGCTCCCCGGGGCCGTCGCCGGGCTGCTGGAGGGCGGCGAGTGATGTTCGACTCGGAGCGCTTCGAGGCCGACAAGGCGCTGCTGTCGCGCCTGTCGCTGTCCGAGCTGTACCGCGTGGCGATCCACGAGGGCGTGGGCGGCGCGACGCAATGGAGCCGCAGCGAGCTGGCGCGGATGATCGCGTACAAGAGGGAGATCGAGAGGAGCAAGAGGTGAATTACAGATACGACGAGCCCGCCGAGGGGGCGCTGCTGGTCACCATCACGGTCGAGGAGTACCGCGACCTGATCAAGACGGGCGTCGAGCAGGCGCACCGCATCGGCGACCTGGAGGGGCAGATCAAGGACCTCACCGGGTGCAAGCCGGTGGACACGACGAACCTGGCGGGCGAGTGACATGGGGATACCGGTCATAGTCGCCGGACGCTCGGGCACCGGCAAGTCCACCAGCATGAGGGGTTTCGGACCCCAGGAGATCGGCCTGATCAACGTGATCGGCAAGCCTTTGCCGTTCAGAGGCGCTCTGAAGCCGTTCGAGACCACGGACTACGCGGTGATCAAGGAGGTCATAGCGAACGCGACGGTCAACGCCGTCGTGATCGACGACGCGGGGTACCTGATAACCGACATGTTCATGACGCGCCACGCGAGCGCCGGGGCCGGGAACGGCGTTTTCGCCCTGTACAACGACATCGGCGACTCGTTCTACAACCTGATCCGCTTCATCGCGTCGGGCACGCGCCCGGACATGGTGGTCTACCTCATGATGCACGAGGACGCGGACGAGATGGGGCGGGCGAAGATCAAGACGATCGGCAAGCTCCTCGACGAGAAGGTGACGATCGAGGGCATGGTGTCCATCGTCCTCCAGTCCGAGTGCGAGGACGGCAAGTACGTCTTCCGCACGAACGGCCCTGGCATATGCAAGTCCCCGGTCGGCATGTTCCCGACCGAGACGATACCGAACGATCTGGTCATGGTGGACGACACCATACGCGACTACTGGGGGCTCGGCCTCCGTGGCGACTACGCACTGCAGAAGGAAAGACAGGAAGGAATCAACCAGTGAAGCAGATCAACTTCAACAACATCGAGACGATCGAGCAGGGCGGGGACTTCAAGGACCTGCCCGCCGGGGCCTACGTCTGCGCCATCGTCGGCGCGTCCGACGAGGCTGAGAAGGAGTACGCGCGGTTGACCGTTGACATCATCGAGGGGGAGTTCAAGGACTACTTCAGCGACAAGTTCTACGACGACAAGCCGTGGGCGCACTCGATGGTCCTCTCGTACAAGGACGGCGCGACCATCCAGGGCATGCTGAAGGGCAAGCTGAAGGTCATCACCGAGTGCAACCCCGGCTTCGACGCCGAGGCGGCGTGGAACGGGGGCGACATCAAGAAGTTCATCGGCAAGGCAGTCGGCGTGGTCTTCCGCGAGGAGGAGTACGAGGACCGCAAGACCGGCGAGGTGAAGGTCGGCAAGGCCCGCCCGGACCGCTTCGTGTCAGCCGAGGACGTGCGCGAGGGCAAGGTCAAGGCGCCGTCGGTGAAGCAGCTGAAGGGCGGGAGCCGACCCAAGGCCGAGCCGCAGGCGGGCCAGGCCGGGGCTTACAACGGCGAGCTGCCGTTCTGATGCCGGGTCCGGTGTTTTGCGACACCAGGCAGCAGCGCGGCAAGCACAACCACGTGAACGCATGGCTTAGCGAGCACGGTGTGCAGACGGTGTCGGTCAAGCTGGATGCAGGGGACTACACGGCCCCAGGCTCGAACATCCTGATCGACACCAAGAAGGACGTCCAGGAGCTCGCGGGCAACGTCGGGCGCGACCACGCCCGCTTCGTCCGCGAGCTCGACCGGGCCGCGTCCGCCGGGTGCCGCCTCGTGGTGCTCGTGGAGGAGCACCCGTCGTACAGCGACCGCGACAGGCTCAGGTCGTGGAGGCCGGTCGCCTGCCGCAGGTGCCGCGCGTGCAACCCACCGGTGGACAAGTGCGTCAAGAAGCGCTTCAAGCCGATGCAGGGTTCCACCGTGGCGAAGATCATCGAAAAACTTGAGAGCGAGCACGGCGCGCGCTTCGAGTTCTGCCACAAGGCGGACTCGGCGCGCCGGATATGCGAGCTGCTGGGGGTCCCATATGGAGGAGATGCCTAGGGCCGACTCGCCTTTCGCGGAGGCGGCCAGGGATTACATAGAGAGGGGGTGGAGCGTCCTCCCCCTCCGCAGAGGGGGGAAGGAGCCGGTAACCAAGCGCGGCCTCAACGACGCGTCCGACAACCCCGGGCAGGTCGACGTGTGGTGGGGGGAGGGGAACGCCTACGGCGGGAGCCCATGGTACAACGTCGGGATAGCGTGCGGGGCCGTCTCGGACGGCCTGTGCGTGATCGACCTCGACTGCCACGGGGACGGGGCCGACGGCCGCGAGACCCTGCGGGACTGGGAGACGGCCAACGGGAGGCTCCCCCAGACCTGCGAGGTCGAGACGGGGTCGGGCGGCAGGCACCTGCTGTACCGCGTGTCGCGCCCGCTTCGGCCCAGCGCGAACTCCACCCTGGGGGTGGACATACGGTGCGACGGGAGCTACATCGTGGCCCCGCCGTCGGTCCACCCCAACGGTGAGGAGTACGAGTGGATCTGCTCGCCCGACGACATGGACGTGGCGGACGCCGACGACGCCGTGTACGCCTTCATCGACCACGTGAGGCCGGAGCAGGCGCACCGGGAGCGCGGGGAGCGCTTCGAGCTTCCGGGCGAGGTCACGGCGAACCGCAATGACACGCTCTTCCGCTACGCAGCGTCGCTCCGCTCCACGGGGCGCAGCGCCGAGGAGATCGCGATACTGGTCGAGGCGGCCAACCGCACGCGGTGCAAGCCGCCGCTGGGCGCCGCAGAGGTCGCGAAGATCGTCGGCAGCTCCACCCGGTACGAGCAGGGGGACGGGCTCAGGGACAAGAGGCCGGAAGGCGGCGCGTCCGTCTTCGACATGCCGGATGACGAGGCCCCCAAGATGAAGGACGAGACGATCGGCAAGATCGTGGACGTGCTGATGGGGCTCACGGAGGTCCGCGATAACCTGAAGTTCAACGTCTTCGACAGCAGGCTCCACGTCATGGGCCCGTGCGTGCCGGGATGCCGCTTCGACGCGCCCCACGTCCTCACCGAGGGCGAGGGGATGAACCTCATGACGGCGGTCGAGTACGGCTACGGCGTGCGGTCGAAAGCGCGCTACCAGGACGCCCTGACGGCCATAGGGGGCCTGGAGTCTCAACGCTTCGACCCTATGGCGGCGATGCTGGACTCCCTCCCCCTCGTGCGGTGGACGGACCCGGCGCTCGCGGGCCAGACGATGGCCCTGATCGAGGTCAGCTGGGACGGCGGCGGCACATGGGAGCCGTCGCGCGCGATCGCGGGCTCGCTCACGTCGCGCTACCTTGGCACGGAGCCGTCCACCTACAGCATGGAGGTGGAGAAGCTCATGTTCCGGCAGCTCGTGGCCCGCGCCAGGCACCCGGGCTGCAAGGCCGACCACATGATGGTCTTCGTGGGCCGGCAGGGCACGGGCAAGTCGACCTTCGTCAGGCTGCTGGCCTTGGCCGGTGACTTCTTCCTGGAGGGCTTCAGCAATTTTGACACCGAGGACCTGAAACGCGTGGTCGGCAAGCTCGTGGTGGAGATCCCCGAGCTGGACGGCTTCACGGGCAAGGACAAGAACCGGATCAAGTCGATCATCACGCAGACCACGGACAACTACAGGGAGAGCTACGCGAGGACGTCCACGGAGCACCTGCGCACGGCGCTCTTCTTCGGCACGACCAATGACGGGGCCTTCCTCAACGACGAGACCGGATCGCGCCGCTACCTGGTCGTGGAGTCCCCCAAAGACGCCCTCGACGCGGACCCCGGCCTCTTCGACGGCACGGCGGAGCGCGACATACGCCAGGCGTGGGCCGAGACGGTGTCGCTCTACGACCTCGTGGGGGAGGGGAGGTTCCTCCGCTCGCTGAAGCTCCCGCCCGAGGCCTCGACCGAGGCGGCGGCGGTGCAGCAGCGGTACAGCGAGGAGTCGACCATCACGACGGCGGTCATGAGCTACATCGAGGGGAGGGAGGAGGAGGCCCGGGCGCTGATGGCCGCTGGCAGGTCGTGCACCCAGCGCGTCAACGTCAAGGAGGTCATGGTGCGGGCCATGGGGTACGACAACTTCAGGCTGACGACCTGCCCGAAGTGGATCATCAACTCGGTCACGTCCGCGCTCAACTCCTGCTCGCAGCGTGGATGGGTGAGGACCGAGAAGACGCGCAACGGCGAGTTCGGCATCGCCCGCGCGTGGAGCTTCGACCCGCGAGGCGTTGCCCTGCTCGTTGAAAAGCACTAAGGGCAACAGAAGGGCAACATAGCAAGGGCAACGCTATCTACCAGCGAAAACCTTTAAAATGTTGCCCTGTTGCCCTGTTTCTCTCTGAGTCTTTAATAATAAATATATATAAGAGTTACAGATGAGAATGTTAACAAACAAGGGCAACAGTAACAGGGTGTCCAAAAATACAAACCAACAGGTGAATAGGCAAAAACGTGGTGTTGCCCTTGAAACCAGGGCAACACGCTCGCAGGGAAGGGGGCGGTCGGCCATGCCGAACGCGGACACCGCTGCGGCGAACGCGCGCATGCGCTACGACGCGGCGGAGAGGGCGTACGGGCCGTGCGACCCTATGCACGGCGACCTCGTGGCGGTCAATGGCGAGCCGGGCATGAAGGCGTACACGGTCCTGTCATCGGACCCGGTGAGGCGCGAGGCGGTGGTGCGCACAGAGCGCTCGGTGGCGCGCATACCGTGGGCCGCTTTGGAGGTCATCTCCCATAGGGGTGGACAGGAGCGCCGAGAATAGCCGCAAAACAGGCTGTGGCGCGCCTAAAAGGCGATGAAAGCTATATACGGCTGTCAGTGTGCGATAAGGAGATTACAGCTTCTTAAAACGGCATCAGGACGCCGCAAGCGAGATAACCGCATATGAAAGCATATGAAAGGAGAAGGAATGACACGAAAAGTTTACGTCATGGTGGACTACGGCGGCGAGCGGGAGGACTCATGGGAGCTCCCCGTCTGCGTCTTCACCGACGGGGAGCGGGCAGCCCGCTACGCGGAGAGGCGCGAGGACGAGATGAAGGGGTCACCGTCAGACTACGCGGGGACCATCGTGTACGAGGTCGATCTGATCGACGAGAAGGAGGAGTCATGACTGAGATCACAACATGCGAGGCCTACGTGCTGGCACGGCTGGCCGAGGCGGAGCGGGAGCGAGACGAGGCCGTGGCGTACTGCGAGAAGGTGCGCGAGGACGAGGAGAGGCGCATCGCGGAGGCCGAGGAGACCGAGACGGTCATGTACGAGGTGGCCAAATCGTACCGCCTCAGGGACACGGACTACGAACTGGGCGGCGCCGACGGGCTCAGGGGCGTCCTCGCTCTCGGCGACGAGGAACTGTACGCATGGGCGAGGCAGGGCCACAAGGGCAAGAAGTGGTACTCGCTGACGCCGATCGAGAAGACGGCGCGGACCTACGACTACGCGCTGCGCTTCGACGGCGGCGACGGCGTGGAGACCTGGGTCTCAGACTCGACGGACCCGAGGTACTTCCTGGAGCTCGCGAACGAGCCGGTCACCGGGAAGCTGCTGCCCAAGCGCCTCGACGCCGAGGCGCGGGCGCTTGCCATCTCCGAGCTGCGCGTGGCCATCGGGGAAGCGATCGAGAAGATGGAGGAGGAGTCATGAGCTGCGAGTACTGCGATGAGAACATGTCCCTGACGCCGAGCTTTACGGACCTGACCGCCACGCGCGGGGCGGAGCCGGAGCTGTACGTGCAGGCCTGCGTGAGCGTGAGCACGGGCCACAGGTGGTACGACCTTGCGCTCTATGACGAAGTCAGCGGCGAGGACATGGCCGCCTACGAAATCAGGTACTGCCCCATGTGCGGCAGGAAGCTGGGGGGCGATGAGTGATGGCGTGCGATTACTGCGGCCGCGCGGCGAGGGCGCTCTTCGATGAGTCGTGGGGGTCGGTCTCCGCATCCGCACACATCGACGGGCCGTCCATCGATATGCGCGTCATGACCTTCTTCCCGGACTCGTACTCGACGTCGGTCGGTATGTGCGTGAAGCCGATCCGCTTCTGCCCCATGTGCGGGCGCGACCTGAGAGGGGGCGGTGAGGGGTGAGCGAGGAGCTGGGACCGTGCCCCTTCTGCGGGAGCGGCCATGTGGGGCTGGCACGCGTCGTGAGGAGCAGGCCGAGCGCCAAGGGGCTGACCGCCTACGAGGACGACCCGAGGGGCGGCTCTCACGAGGTGGCGGTGCGGGATCTGAAATGCCTCTTCTCCGTGCGCTGCCGCAGCTGCCACGCCCGTGGGCCGGTGGCGAGCACAGGATGGCGCGTGGTGACCGAGAGAGAGTCCCTGGAGTGGACCTGGGGATCAAGATACGACCTGCTCGCGCCGGACAGCGACTTCGCCCGCCCTGCCATGGAGGAGGCCGCCAGGAAGTGGAACGCGATCAAGGAGGCGGGATCATGACCGGTTCGTACCCGGACGGCGTCACCGACGCCGACATAGAGCGCGAGATGGACGCGGGCGGAGCGCCCGAGGAGTGCGGGCACTGCCTGCGCTACGCCAGCACCGGTGGCGGCGAGGTCGGCGTCTGCGCCGTGGAGTGGGAGCGGCTGCGGGGGCTCGGCGGCATGGAGCGCGCCGTGCGGTCCATGACGGACGGGGGCCGGGAGTGCTGGACGGGCCTCTTCGAGCTCGATAAGGAGACGTGGTGACGGTGGGCTTCTCGACCTGGTATACCGTTCACCGGCGAAAACATGTCGTTCACGACTTCTCATCTTATAACTCAATAATCACTTGCCGATATTACAAAGCATGCTATACTTGAGTTGTAAGAAAGGAAGGGGATAGAAGAAGCCCCGACCGAGCAGAAGGAGAAAGAGATGTTCGACTACCGTGCCATCAAGGACCAGGTCACCGACTACGTCAGCGGCTACGAGGAGGATTTCGACATCGACGGCATCATGGACGAGCTCCGCGCCATCGAGCCCGAGATCCGGAGCATCGACGACGTCGATGGCTTCGACGAGGTCATCCAGCGCCACGACGTGAGCGGCGAGTAAGCGGGCAGGCGAAACCGGCCCCGTCGACCGGGCGGGGCCGACAGGCGGCGGACGAAAGGGGACTGCAATGGGAATCAGGGAAAACGGCGGGATCACCCTTGAGGTGCACGAGCAGCTGGCGAGGCTCGACGACGAGACGCGCGACATCCTCAGCCACATATCCTTCCTGCTCGATCAGATCGAATGCCTGGAGGAGGTGCGGGACTTCATCAAGGCGAAGGCGAACGGGGGCGACGAGTTCATGTACAGGACTTGGACGGCCCGGCCGCTCGACGCAGCACTCGAGGAGCTCAACCGCCTGCGCGACGAGGTCAAGTTCTATGTCGGGCGGAACCTCATCCGTCTCGATCGGGCCGGTAACTGGCAGTACAGGGCCGAGAGGGAGAACCGCATCAGCGTCTTCACGTACGCGGACCACGACGCCCTGCGCCGCGAGGTGGCGGGCTACGTGGCCTACGACGACGCGGATCTGCGCAAGGCGATCGAGCGTTACCTGGGCCTGTGAGAGAGGGGACACCATGAGGAAGATCATCGACAACCGCAAGTACGACACGGAGACGGCGCGCAAGCTGGCCGAGGTCAGCCACGGCGCGCAGAGCGACTTCAAGCACTACGAGGAGACCCTGTACGTCAAGCGCACCGGCGAGCACTTCCTGTACGGCTACGGCCACGCCGCGAGCAAGTACGCCGAGTACGTCGACGGCGGCGGATGGGGCGCGGGCGAGAGGATCATCCCGCTGACCTACGCCGAGGCCCGCGAGTGGGCGGAGCGCGAGCTGGACGCCGATGAGTACGAGGAGATCTTCGGGGAGGTCCCCGAGGGCGACGACGGGAGCGTGACCGTGTCGCTGCGCATCAAGGCGTCCACCCGCGAGCTGCTGCGCCGCATGGCGTCGGAGTCCGGGCGCGCGCAGGGCGAGATACTCGACGAGATCGTGTCGCGGGCATCTCGTGACGAGAATCAGGAAGAAAATCAGGCGATCTAGCTTGACAATGCACCCCTAGGGTGCATATAATGTAATTGTCAAGAGGGAGCAATGGGCTCCCGGGACGCCTGGCCAAGGGGGCAAATCATGAGCGACAGAAATTACCAGTTCGTATCCGCGAACAGGGGCGCCGTCGAGGTCGACGTCTGCGGCGAGTACGCCGACGGCGCGGTGGACCTCGCCGTGTCGGCGGACGGCGTGTACGGCGAGTTCGAGGAGGTGTACGGCTGCGACGCCGGCGACGTGGTGCGCTTCCTCGTGAAGGAGGGCGTCGAGTTCGAGAGCCGACGCAGCGAGCTGTACAACCTCTGGCACATCGATCTCATCCTGATCGAGCGCGACGAGACGACGGCGGGCCTCCTCCGCCAGCTCGACGCGCTGAGCGACGAGGAGGTCGAGGCCAGGCTCTACGCCGAGGGCCTGTAAGCGGTCAACCGGGGAGGCCCTGCGGGCGCGGGGCCTCCAACAGGGGAGGTGGAAGATGGCGGAGATGGGAGCTGCGACCTTCCGCGCGGTGCGCGAGATGTGCGGGCTCAGGCAGGCCGACGTGGCCGACGAGCTCGGCGTCAGGCTGTCCACGGTCAAGCGCTGGGAGCGCGGGGTCGTGCCGCTGCCGGATGACGCGCGTGTGTGGATGACCGGCATGAGGCTCTTCCACGAGGGGCAGGTCGAGGGGATCGTCGGGGACATCATGGCCGACGTTGACTACGGGCACATCGACCGGGTGTGCGTGCTCGAGTACTACCGGACTCAGGACGAGTACGAGGCGGCAACGGGGGACACGATGCGCTACGAGGTGGCCGACGCGTACATACGGGCGGCGGCTGAGCACGTGGCCGCGCTGGGCGTCAAAGTGGAGTTCGCCTACCCGGACGGTGAGCCCGCCGATGAGCGCTGACCCGATCCGCCTCCAGCCCGTGGCCGCGACCGTGAGGGTGGAGCCGGACGGCAGCTATAGGCCGCTGTCCTTCACGTGGCCCGACGGCCGCGAGTACAGGGTCTACGCGCTCCGCGAGCCGAGGCCGACGGTCGACCCGGTGACGGGCAGGCGCGGCCTCGTGTGGGACGTGTCGGTGGCTGTGGGCGACAGGAGGTACGACCGCAGGATGTACCGCTTCGGAGGCGTCTGGTCGCTGCCGGTCCCGGTGGAGCGGGAGTGGCTGGACGGGGAGTGACACGGCATATTGTCGTGAAGCGCTGCACCCTCTCATGGTGTGGCGCTTTTCTTTTGACCATGGTGGACAGATGACGGCAAGCGCCGCTTGACGTACAATCTTCCAAGGTGACGGGGCCCGTACGCACTCTTACGCGTGGGAGCCTCGGCTCCCCCCTCCGCCCTGTGCCGCGTGGGAGCCGCCGATGACAGGGGAAGACCAGCGACACAACCTCATACCGTCCTTCTCGTGCGCCCGCGACCTCTTCGAGGCCACCCGCGACGCGGCTAGGGACGCCGACCGCATAAGCCGGTCCATCGACCGCATGCGCGCCCGCGAGTCGGTCCGCGCGCAGGGCTACCGGCCCCGCGTGTCGGGCGGCTCGCGCTCCGACGCCATGTCCGCCACAGACGCCCGCGTGGACTACGAGGAGCGGGTGCGCCGCCGCCGCGACGCCGACTACGCGCTCATAGGCTACGCGACCGGGGTCGTGTACGGCGCGGGCCCGTGCGCCGGGGGCGTGGCGTCCCTCCTGTCCCCGGCCCACGCCGACGTGCTGTGGTGGCGCTTCTGCAACGCGGCGACCTGGGAGGAGACGGCCGACGCCTGCGGCATGTCCGAGAAGTGGTGCCGCGAGTCGGTCACCCTCTCCCTCGACCAGGTGGACGCCTACGGGCCCGACCGCGTGCGCGCCGGGCTCGGCCTCGCCGAGGGCTGATGCGGCGCCCGGAAAAGTACCAGGTCGTACCAGGTCGTACCAGGTCGTACCAGACCGTACCGCCCCAAATGCCCCATTATGTGAGCATGCCCCGCCCGGGACCGATACGGCCCCACATGTCACCAGGGGGACGGGGTGGGCGCACGGGGGCGCGTCTTCCTCTCCTTTCTCGGCCCCCGCGCGCCCGCAACCTGCACGGAGGGCCCATGCACAACGCCAGGCGTTCGAACGGGCACCGGCGCGACGCCCTGCTCAGATGGGCCCGCGCATCGTTCACCGAGTGCTGGATGTGCGGCCTGCCCATAGACCCCACGGCCCCACCGGGGGACCCCCTCGCCTTCGAGGCGGACGAGATCGTCCCGGTCTCGCTCGGCGGCTCTCCGCTCGACCGCGCGAACGTTCGCGGATCACATCGCTGCTGCAACAACTGGCGAAAGAACAAGAGCGTCGCCAAGGTGGAGAGCATAAGGGCCAAGGCGGCCGCCGCGTTCGGCTCGTGGTCGTCGCCTCAGGACTTCGTCCGCCTCATGAAGGCCGCCGAGCGCGAGAGGTCGATCGGCCCGTCGAGGCGCCCGCCCGTGACCACGACAGAGTGGTGACCGGGGCGGTGCGGCCGTCTCAGGCACCACGGGGGTCTTTCCGCAGGTCGCAGGGGCCAGAGCCCCGCACCGTGGCTTAGATACCCCCGGGTGCGTTTTTTGCTGATCCGGCGGTTCAATGTACGGCGTCACGCCAGGTGGAGGACGGTGCCCAAATGCTCATAGCGGACATCATCCCGTACGCGCGCAACGCCCGCAAGAACGATAAGGCCGTACCAAAGGTCGCGGAGTCCATAAAGGAGTTCGGCTTACGGGGCACCATCGGCCTTGAGTCGCCGGAGAACCCAGTGATCGTCTTCGGGCACACCCGCGTGGCCGCCTGCAAGGCGCTGGGGTGGACCGAGATACCGGACTCGAAGATCGAGTTCTGCGACGACCTCACGCCGGAGCAGGTCAAGGCGTTCCGCATCGCGGACAACAAGACCGGCGACATAGCGACGTACAACAAGAGCATGCTCCGCGAGGAGGTCAGGTCTTTAAAAGACTTCGACATGACGCGCTTCGGCGTCGACTTCAAGAGCAAGCGGCTTGGCCTCGACTACGGAGCGGAGCGGCAGAAGACGGGCCGCGCGTACAACCTGGGCCTGATCAACCGCGACGACTGCGGGAGAGACGGTTACCCCCCTCTCCCCCCGGTGGACATAGCGCCCGCCGAGCTGCAGGGCTTCAATTACGCGAAAAGCACGAAGGCCGCCGACAAGCGCGGCAAGGGATGTCACTTCTTCATAGACGACTACCAATTCGAGCGCGTGTGGACGAGCCCGGGCCGATACCTGGACGCGCTCAGGCCGTACGACTGCGTGCTCACGCCCGACTTCTCGCTGTACATGGACATGCCGGACCCCATGCAGAGGTGGAACCACTACAGGTCGCAGGCGCTCGGCCGCTACTGGGCCGACCAGGGCCTCACGGTGGTCCCCATCCTCTCGTGGGCGCAGCCCAGGACCTTCTCGTACTGCTTCAACGGCATCCCCAAGCGCTCCACGGTCGCCGTCTCCACGGTCGGCGTTGTGAGGGACGGGGACGCCAGAGACGTGTGGGCCGATGGGATGCGGTGCGCGATGCGGAAGCTGGAGCCGTCGCGCGTCCTGCTCTACGGGAGCGATATAGGTTTCGATTTCGGCGGCTGCGAGGTCATTGAGTACAGAGCAGGGGGATTCCATGGGCGGTAGGGGTTCGTACAGCGGGGTCGCGCGGAAGGCCGGTGCGGCGCGGTTCACGACGGTCGCGCAGGTCGATGCGCGCATGTCGGAGCTTTCCGCGATCATGGAGAGAACGGCATCTGATGCGACCGGCTACCCGAGCGGAGTTCCGGGGGCGACCAAGAGCGGATACGATGAGTATCGCACCGCACAATCCGAGTTCCAGCGGCTCCAGGGAGTGCGCGCGAACCTCCTAGAAAGGGAGGCAGCGACGCAGCGCGCTGATCGGTCACCCCGCACCTTCGTCAACTCGTTCGGCGAGGCGACGAGTCGTTACATCACGACCGGCACGTACGAGCGCACGCGGAGGAGAACTGATGCCGACGTCCTCAGGAATATGGGCTATTAGCGCTAAAGCTGCATGATACGATAACGGCGTGTAGAAAGGAGGCCTGATGGGCGGCAGAGGTTCATCGAGCGGCGCGGCGCGCACAGCCGTCACCCCGGAGAGCAGGGCCGTGCTCGACCTGATCAGCTCGGGTCAGCTCTCCATAGAGCGAGATCAAGGAGACCTTTACGCCAGTCGTTACAACCCGATACCTCGTCAGGATGCGGAGCGGGAGGTGGTCGTCTCGATCCACGGGTACACGTACGAGCACCGTCAGGCGATCAAGGCGGCAGGTTTCAAGTGGGACCCTGATAACCGCGTGTGGGTGTACAGCGCGAAACCGAGCACCAAGGACCCCATGCTCATGACGTTCGCCAAGGAGTTCACGGAGCAGGCGCTCGGCCTCAGGGAGACACCGATGCCGCCCATGCTCTACACGGTGTACCCGCCGGGTGCGACCCGCAAGGAGCGGGCGAGGATATACAAGGTGTGACAGTTGATATAAAAGCGAGTTGGCGCAACACGCCATAACCGGCCCCGCAAGGGGCCTTTTTCATGCGTCTAGGAGGTCTCCATGGGTGGACGAGGGTCATCGAGCACGGGTGCGTCGGGTGCCGCGAGATCGGCGTCGCCGGTCACCGGGTCGGACGTCCTGGAGCTTGACACCGATTACAAGAGGACCGGGTCCGGCGGCGGGTACGAGAGGATGATCCTCGACGCCGTGGCGGACGGGACGGACGTCGAGATCAGCTACGCGCAGCCCGTGAGCTGGACGAGGGTGAACAAGAGCCGCTCGACCGGCCACTTCGAGCTCGCGTCGGGCGTCTACTACGACCCGATGGAGCGGGGCTACAGGCTCCACAACCTGAACCTCGACATGGCCACGTCGGTGCGCGGGCAGACGTACGACATCAGGGGCATCCTGAAGGAGGCCGGGTTCAGGTGGGATCGCGGCGGGCAGAGGTGGGTCAGATGACCTCGAACAGGACCATCAGGAAGCCGCCCGACATCGAGTCCGACGCCTTCAAGTCGGCGAAATGGGACGAGCTGACGTCAGGCCGCCGCTTCAGGCAGTCAGACGCGCCCACGCTCTCGATGCTCTGCCAGTGGCACAAGATCGCCGCGCAGGCGATGGACGAGCTGGACAACCTGGGCGGGCAGACCGCCTACCAGAACGATCTGGGCGATCTGAAGCCGTTCCCGCAGATAAACACGCTTAAAACAGCGTCGGCGGAGATCCGCCAGCTCAACAAGCAGCTGGGGATAGCAGACGCGGCCGAACCGGAGGAGGCGGGCGATGCCGGAAGCAAGCTCGTCCTCCTCACGGGGCGGCGCAAGGAGAGGCGCGCAAAGGCCGCGGGTTGACATCAGGCGCGGCGACGAGGCGTACACGGACGGCCCTGACGCCGCAGAGCTCATATCGGGCATGGGGGTGGACCTCTACCCGTGGGAGGGCCTCGTGCTCGACAGCTGGTGCGCGCGCGACGGGCGCGACAGGCCCGCGTACGTGTCGTGCGGGCTGTCCGTCCCGCGTCAGAACGGGAAGAACGCGATCCTGGAGGCGTACGAGCTGTACATGCTCGCCGTGTGCGGGGCGCACATCCTGCACACGGCCCACCGCGTCAAGACCGCCAAGAAGTCTTTCCAGCGCCTCGTGCGCTACTTCACCGACAGGCGCCACCCCGAGGTGCTCTCGATGGTGTCCAACATACGCTACACCAACGGCGAGGAGGCCATCCACCTCTCGAACGGGGGGAGCATCGAGTTCTCCGCCCGCTCCCGCGCCGGGACGCGCGGATTCGACGACATACAGGTGGTCATCTTCGACGAGGCGCAGGACCTGCAGGACGACCAGCTCAACGCGATCATGTTCACCCTCTCGGCGTCCTCGACGGGCGACCGGCAGATGGTGTACACCGGGACGCCGCCCGACCCCAGCTCGCCGGGGACGGTTTTCAGGCGCAACCGCGCCTCGTCCATCGCCAACCCGCCAAAGCGCTCGGTCTGGCAGGAGTGGGGCATCGAGGGCCTGCCGCCGAGGGGCTCCACCTTCACCGACCTGGTGGAGAGCGTGTACGAGTCGAACCCCTCGATGGGCTACGTGCTCGACATCGAGTACACCGAGAGCGAGTTCGAGTCCGCCGACCTGCTCGGCTTCGCGGTGGAGCGCCTGGGCTACTGGACGCCCGAGTCGTCGGCGGCGGCGGCCATACCGCGCAAGGTATGGGAGTCGTCAGCCATCGACGCGATAGGCGACGCGTACAGGGGCCGCATGGCCTTCGGCGTGAAGTTCTCACCCGACGGCTCAACCTACGCCCTCGCGGGCTGCAAGCTGCGCGGCGGGCGGGCCAAGGGCGCCGCTGTCGAGCTGGTGGAGCTCGGCACGACCGAGCGCGGCACCGCCGACCTCGCGCGGGCCCTCCACTCGCGCAGGGGGAGGGCGTCGGCCGTTGCCGTTGACGGCCTATCGGGCGCGTCCGCGCTCTGCGACTCACTGGAGTCTTTGAAATGCCCGCGCGGCTACGTCATGCGCCCCAGGACGGGGGACGTCGTGGCGGCGGCGCAGGGCCTCGTGGACGGGCTGCGCGACGGCACGGTTGCCCACACGGCTCAGGACGCGCTCGACGCGTCGGCGCTGGGCAGCACGCGCAGGCCGATAGGAAACAGGGGCGGCTGGGGATTCGGCGACGGGGACGCCGCCGAGTCGGCCGCCATCGAGGCCGCGTCGCTCGCCCTCTGGGCGGCGAGGACCACCAGAAGGAACCCCAGACGAAAGCAGAGGTCGCTGTGAGGCAGAACCAGGATTACAGGTCGGGCGGCGCGGACCTCGTGAGGCCGGACCTCGACGCGGTGCCGCAGGCGTACCGCGCCCGCGTGGAGGACCTGTTCGACACGTGGTCCGGCGTGTCTGGGCGCAACCGCGTCCTCAGCTCGTACTACGACATGAAGAGCCGGGTCAAGCTGCTCGGCATATCCATCCCCGCCGACGAGCGATTCAGCAAGCTCAACTGCGTCACCGGTTGGTGCTCCAAGGCCGTCCACGCGCACGTGAACCGCTCGACGTTCGACGGCTACGTGTTCGGCGGCGAGGGCGACCCGGGGCTTGACAGGCTCGTGCGCGAGAACCGGCTGCGCTCCGTGTACAAGCAGGCGCTCACCGGGGCGCTCGTTCACGGCGTGTCGGCGATCACCGTCATGCGCGGCGGCCCCGGCCAGCCCGCCGTGAAGGTGCGCGCCCACTCCGCCACCCAGTTCTCGGTGCTCTGGGGCAAGGACGAGGGCCGCATATCGTGCGGCATCGTGCTGTCCGACGTCGACCGAGAGGGGCGGGCGTCGCGTTACACGGCGCACTTCCCGGACGCGGTGCTCACCCTTTACCGGGTGGATGAGGACTGGCTGTGCGAGGTGGAGCCGCACCCCATGGGCAGGCCGATGATGGAGGTCATCTGCCACGACCCGGACCTCGACCGCCCGCTCGGCCACTCCATGCTCACGCCCGAGCTGCTCGGCATCGTCGACAAGGCCATGCGCGACATCATGCGCATGGAGGTCGGCGCGGAGTTCTTCACATTCCCCCAGCGCTACGCCATCGGCGTGGCCGAGGAGCTCTTCGGTCGCGAGGTGCCCAAGGAGGAGGCGGAGGCGGACGGCGAGGAGGAGGCAGGGACCGACGCCGACGCCGACGGCGGAGATGACCAGGAGCCGAAGTACGTCTCCGACCCCGTGAAGAAGCTCCAGGCGTACATCGGCTCCATCTGGGCCATCACGCGCGACGAGAACGGGGACGTCCCGACCGTCGGGCAGTTCAGCCCGACTTCGGCCGAGAACTTCACGGCCATGTTCGAGAACGACGCGCAGAGGTTCTCGGGCGCGACGAACGTGCCCATCGGCCAGCTCGGCGTGCTGTCGAACAACTACACCTCGTCGGACGCGCTCGGCGCGGCCAACGACCCCCTCATACTGGAGGTGGAGGCCATGAACCTGCGCAACGCGGAGGTCATGGAGGAGGTCGCGCGCATGATCATGGCGGTGGAGGGCGGCATCCCCCTCTCCTCCCTCCCGGAGGAGCGCGCGGCGGTGCAGGCGTACATGAGCGACCCGTCGGCCCCGACCATCGCCGCCCGCGCCGACGCGTGGACCAAGATCGCGGGCGCCGACAAGGGCCTCATCGGCACGCGCGTCTGGTACGAGGGGCTGGGGCTCCACCAGGCGACGATCAACCGCATCATCTCCGAGCGCGGGCAGGCGTCGTCGACCGCCGCCCTCAACGCCATCGCCGACAAGCTCGGCGCGCCGACCCCGCAGACGTGGGGAGGCGGGTCGGAGTGATAGGCCGGGAGGAGTTCGACGCGTACTCGCGGGCGCTCCAGGTCAACGTGTCCATGGCCCAGGAGGAGCTCGCGCGCCTGTACGGCGCGGCGGCATCCTCCATGGGGGCTGACGACCTGCGGCGCGCTGTCCACGGGATCATGCCCGCGCTGTCGCGCAAGTACGGGGCCCGCGCCGCCGCCGTGGCGGTGGAGTTCTACATGGGGCAGCGCGAGGCCGCCGGCGTCGACGAGCCCTACGAGGCGCTCGCGTTCGACGGGCCGGGTGACAGCGAGATCCACGCGGCCGCAGCGGCCGCCATATCGGCATCGACCGGGCCAGAGGCCCTTGGATCCACCCTCTCCGGTCAGCTCGTGCGCCACGTCAACGCGGCCGCCGACGCGACGATCGTCGGCAACGCGAGGCGCGACCCGGCGCACCCGAGGTGGGCGCTCGTGCCGCACGTCGGGGCCTGCGGGTTCTGCCTGCTCATCGCGTCGCGCGGCTTCGATTACAGCGACGAGGGGCGCGTCGCCCGCCACAACGGATGCAAGTGCTCGACCGTGGCGGACTTCGACACCGAGAACCCGGCCCTGGAGGGCTACAGCGAGGGCGAGGCGTTCGACCTGTACAGCCGCGCGGCAGCCGAGGTGGAACCCGTCGCATGGGACCGCTGGAACGCGATGAGCGACGAGCAGCGCGCCAGGAACACGCACGGGCGCGGGGCGTCCTACGACGCCTTCAAGCGCAACCTCATCGCGGCCCGCATGGGCCAGCTCACGGGCCATATGCATTAAACGGCATCGAATATTCAACAAATTTGGGATCAAGGGGGCCTCAGGGCCCCTTTTCCATACCGCGCCGCCGTGGGCGAGAGCACGGATGAACGACCGCCAAAGGCGGGGGATCGACCTCTCACGAGGGAAAGGAAGGCAGACATGGACGAAGAGAAGGCCGTGGGGGCCGTAGCGGAGCCGGTGAAGCCTGAGCCGCAGGCGCAGGTTGAGCCGGATGGTCAGCGGACGTTCACGCAGACCGAGGTGGACGCCCTCATGGGCAGGGTACGCCGCGAGACGCGCGGGCAGTTCTCCGACTACGAGGAGCTGAAGGCCCAGGCCGAGCGCGCCAAGGGGCTCGACGAGGCCGAGGAGCGCGCCAAGCGCGCCGAGTCGGCGCTGGCGGAGGCCGAGGCCGTGATCGAGCGGCAGCGCGCCGTCGCGGAGGTTTCGGCCGAGACGGGCGTCCCGGCGGCCCTCCTGCACGGCGGGACGGCCGAGGAGCTCAAGGCGTCGGCTGAGGCCGTCAGGGCCTACGCGGACTCCGTGCGCCCGGCGTACCCGCTCGACAAGGGGGGCGCCCCGGCAGGGGGCGCGGCCGTCACAGCCGAGTCCATCAACGCCATCAAGGACCCGGTCGCCCGCGTGCGGGCGCGGGCCAAGCACGCAGACATCTACCGATAAGGAGCCGAAATGGCAGCAGCAGACAACACCACCACCAAGGACGACATCAACCTCTCCCTCGACGTCGAGTTCGTCGAGGCCTTCAAGGGCGAGGCGGACCGCCTGGCCGACGTCCTGGGCATCTTCGCGCCCGAGGTCCGCACGGCGGGCACCGCGCTCTACCAGGCCAAGGTGGAGGGCGCGCTCAACACCGCCGCCTACACCGAGGGCGACCTGGTCCCGCTCTCCAAGTACACCGTCAAGAAGGTCCCCGTGGGCTCGTTCGACCCGGTCCCGTACCGCAAGATCACCACCGCCGCCGCCATCGCCAAGAGCGGCCACGAGGCGGCCGTCCTGCGCACCGACAAGAAGATGCTCTCCGACATCCGCCGCGACATCGTGTCCAAGTTCTTCGGCTTCATGAAGACCGGCACCGGCGCGGCCACGGGCAAGACCCTCCAGGCCTCGCTCGCCAACGTGGACGCCACGCTCGCCGACTCCATGGAGGCCAACGGCGACGGCGCGCCCGAGGGCGTCGTCCACTTCATCAACCGCCAGGACGCCGCATCCTACCTGGGCACCCAGCCGGTCACGACCCAGACCCTCTTCGGCATGACCTACCTCATGGACTTCCTGGGCGTCCAGCGCGTCTTCCTCACCTCCCAGGTGGAGAAGGGCACCGTCTGGGCCACGCCGACCGAGAACATCCACCTCTTCTCCCTCGACTTCTCCGCCCTCGCCGCGTCCGGCCTCGCGTACCAAACGCAGGACGGCGGCCTCATCGGCGTCGCCCACGGCCCGGCATACGACCGCGCGTCCGTCGAGACGCACGTCATGGGCGGCATGCTGCTCTTCCCTGAGGTCAAGGACTACATGGTCAAGGGCACCATCGCGCCCGCTGCGTAAGGAGGGGACATGCTCGCTAGAGTGACAAGCCCGTACACCGACAGGCTGACGGGCTCCATCCACCTCGTCGGCGAGGAGGTGTACCTGGCCGCAGGCCGCCTGCGCGAGCTCTCCGAGGGCGGTTTCGTCGAGGGTACGGAGCCCGCGTCGCCGCCCATCGACTCGATGACGGTCGCCGAGCTCAGGGGCCTCATCTCCGAGCGCGGCGGCGCGGCCCCCAAGGGCACCACCAAGGCCAAGCTCGCCGCCATCGCGAGGGCCCTCTGATGGGGGCCGCGTACGCCACGGTGGAGGACTACCGCACCGACACCGGCGACGACGCCACGCCGGAGGGGCGCGTCTCCTCCGCCCTCGCCCAGCAGTCGGCCAAGCTCCGCGCCATCGCGGGCATCGCCGAGGGCCGCGCGCTCACCGGGGACGCCGCCGCGCTGGCGCGCCTCCTCGTGACGGACGCGGCCCGCAAGGCCCTCGTGCCGCCCCTCATGGAGGGGATCGGCGAGGTCGCCGGGGCGAGCCAGGCGTCATTCAGCGCCAACGGCTTCCAGGGGAGCGTCACGCTCTCCAACCCGTCCGGCACGGCCTACTTCGACCGGTCCACGCTGTCGGCCCTGAGGCGCCTGCTGGGCACGTCCCAGCGCATCGGGACGATATCCCCGTCCTACGGGGCGCTCGGATGATGGGGGAGTGCGTGGCCGTCCTCAGGCGCGCCGAGGCGGGGCGCGACGCCATGGGGGAGCCGATTTACAAGTGGGTCCCGGAGGAGGTGGACGGGTGCCTCGTGCGCCCGCTCGCCGGGTCAGACATGGAGGACCCCGTGCGACCCGACGGCGTGACGGCGGAGTACTCGATCGCCTTCCCGAAGGCCTACACGGCTTCCATGGCCCCGCTCGCCCACGCCCGCGTGGCGCTGGTGGGGCGCGGCATGGACCCGTCGGACGCCGACGCGGCCCTCATCGTGTCCGGCTACCCGGACGTGACGCGCCCGTGCCCCACGGCGTGGGACGTCGTGGCGAAGGTGGGGAGGGCCCATGGCTAGCGTGTCGGCCGGCAGGGTCAAGATACTCAAACGCGGCGTCGTGGACGTCATGAAGTCGGACGGCGTCTACTCCTTCACGAAGGAGCACGTGGACCGCATCGCCGCGAAGGCGAACGCGCAGGCCGAGGCCCGGCGCGCCTCGATGCCGCCCGGCCTCAGGGCGACGCTCAAGCACGCCTCCAGGCAGCCGGGGTCCATGGAGTCGCCGCCTTACAAGGGCGTCACGTACAGGGGCAACCACGACACGCTCGGGGCCGTCCGCGTGGCGACCTTGGAGGGCGGATACGACCAGAACCAGCACCACACGCTCGACTCGCTCGGGCACTGAGGAGGCGGCCATGCGCCGAATGGACGTCCAAGCCGAGGTCAGGGCGCGGCTCGCCTCCTCCCTCCCCGGGGTGGAGGTGCGCGTCAGCGTGCCGGACCCGAGGCCCGAGAGGCTCGTGGTCGTCCGCCGCGACGGCGGGGCCATGAGGGACGGCCTCATCGACGAGGCCACCTTGCAGGTGCTCATGTGGGCTCCGACGGAGGCCGAGGCATCGGCGCTCGCCATGCGCGTCTCAGCCGCCATGCTGTCGCTCCCCTTCTCGGGGGGCTTCGCCCGCGTCCGCGAGACGTCGCTCCGGAGCGACCGCGACCTGCTCACGCGCTCGCCGAGGTGGTTCGCCTCGTACAGCGTGGCCACGTACAAGCCGGTCGCATAAGCATCTGAATTTAATCGAAAAAACGAATAGATTGGAGCCGAAATGGCTGACACCAAGTTGGAGGCGTACGACAACGACCTCGTGACCGTCGGCAAGCCCGCAGAGGGCGGCTGCTGCTACACGAGCTTCGCCGACGCGCCGACGTACCCGGCGGACGCCGTGACGAAGATGGAGACCCTCGCGGGCTACGAGTCCCTGGGCGACCTGTCCGAGAACGGATACACCGAGTCCAAGTCCATCACCTCGAACAAGTTCAAGGGCTGGCGCGGGTCGGTCGTGCTCTCCGTCGTCTCCGAGGAGGAGCACACCTTCAAGGCGGAGTTCATCGAGGTGAACCGCCCGTCCGTCGCCAAGCTCCGCTTCGGCGCGAAGAACGTGGAGGCGGGCGCGGACGGCTCCGTGGCGCACATCGCCGCGAAGCTCGGATCCGGCGGCACCGTGCCGCTCGTCTTCGACGAGCTGGAGTCCAGCGGCTACCTGCGCCGCACCGTCATCCGCAAGGCCACGGTGGACAGCTTCGACGACGTGCCCCACCAGCAGGGCAGCCTGATGGTCTACGGCATGACCTTCACGGCCATCGACCCGGGTGACGGCAAGTTCTTCGACATCTACCGCGCCAAGCCCGTCTCGGCGTAAGGGGGAGGGCAGATGAACCCCGACCGCATGAGGTCCATGTCGGCGTCCGAGCTCGACGCGTACGCTGAGGCCCTGGGCTTCTCCGCGCGCGCCGGGCGCACCGCCGACGCGAAGATCAAGCTCATCGAGGAGCGGCGCGGCCGCGCGGCCGAGCTGAGCGTGCTCGGCGTCCAGCTCTCGGTGCCCGTCAAGCGGGCGCACGACGGGCGGTTCAGCGCCCTGCTCGACAAGAAGGACCGCACCAACGACGACGTGCGGGACGCCTTCGTCTTCCTGCTCGGCGAGGAGCAGCACACGGAGCTCGTCGCCGCCGCGACGGACGAGGACGGCACGCTCGACGAGGCGGCGATCGCGTACGCCTACAACGCGCTGCTCGACTCCAAGGAACTAAAAAACTTCTGAGGCTCGCCGCGCTCGAGCGCGGGCGCGTCCGCGAGCTCAGGCACGACTTCCGGCGCGTGTACGGGGTCCGGTACGAGGACGTGGGCGTGGACGAGGCCATCGACCTCATAGAGACGCTCCCGCGCGGCTCGCTGTGGCGATCGGCGTCCTCCCCCTTCGGGGAGTGGACCGACGAGCGCGAGCGGGCCGCCGAGATCGTGGACCACATCGAGCGCATGATCGCGCTCTACGCGACCGGCACGACAGAGGGGTCCCTCCGCGTGACTCGCCCATCCGACCTCGCCGCCATGGCCGCGCTCGAGCCGCGCCCGCGGTGGGGGAGCCGGCGCGGGGGGCCGCAGAGGTCGGCGACCGCATCAGATCCACCGCATGGGAGGAGGTCACGGACGATGAGTGACATCGCGCAGGCGGGCCTCCTCCTCGTGCCGCACATCGACAAGCTCGAGGAGACGATCAAGAGGTCGCTCGGGGCGTCGGCGGGCGCCGCCGGGGCCTCGGGCGAGGGCCTGGGCAGGCGCGCGGCGTCGGGCTTCGGGCGCGGGCTCGCCTCGTCGGGCGCGGCGATCGGCGCGTTCTCGGCCATCACCAGCAAGGCTATGCAGGTCGTCGGCGGCAGCATCTCGTCCGCCGTCTCGCGCTTCGACACGCTCAACAACTTCCCGCGCACCATGACGCAGATGGGCTACAGCGCCGCCGAGGCGCAGTCCTCCATCCAGCTCATGAGCGACAGGCTCCAGACCATGCCGACGCGCCTCGACGACATGGCGACGAGCGTCAAGGGCCTGTCCGTCATCACGCGCGACCTGGGCAAGGCCACCAAGGCGGGCCTCGCTTTGAATGACATGCTCATCGCGTCCGGCAGCAACCAGCAGCTCGTCACGTCGGCGATGGAGCAGTTCCGCCAGATCCTGTCCAAGGGCAAGCCCGAGATGCAGGACTGGCGCTCGATCATGATGGCGATGCCGGGCCAGATGGACCAGCTCGCCAAGTCCATGCTCGGGCCGACCGCCAGCGCGAACGACCTGTACGCGGCGCTCGGCGGCGGCGAGAACGAGGCCACCATATCGATGGACCAGCTCCTCGACGCCGTGATCAGGCTCGACGAGCAGGGCGGGGAGGGCTTCTCCTCCTTCCGCGAGCAGGCCGAGACGGCGGCGGGCGGCGTGTCCACCTCCGCGTCGAACATGATGAACGCCGTGGTCAAGGGCGTGGCCGGCACGATGGACGCCATCGGCTCGCAGAACATCACCGGCGTCATGAACGACATCAAGTCGGGCATCAACGAGGCGTTCAAGGGCGTCAACTCGTTCGTGAAGTCGGCGATGCCGGGCGTCAAGGGCCTGTACGACAGCCTGAAGCCGGTCGCCCCGCAGATCGCGACCACCGCGACCGCGTTCCTCGCGTTCAGCGGCGTCGGCGGGGCGATAAGCGACGCCGTGGGCCGCGTGCGTGAGCTGGGGGCGTCCGCGTCCGCGCTCGGCAAGGCGAACGCGCTGCTCGGAACCTCCTTCACCCCGGTGGGCCTGGGCATCGCGGCGGTGTCCGCCGTGCTCGCCGTCGGCGTGACGGCCTTCCTCGACTACCAGCGCAGGCAGGAGAACCTCACCAAGGCGACGCAGGGCCTGAGCGACGTCGTCTCCGACACGTCGGCGCTCCAGGGCTACAGCAAGACGATCGACGGGGTGGGGGAGAAGTCAACCCTCGCCGCCATGGGCGTTGACGAGCTCGCCGAATCGACCGCCAAGCACATCGACACGATGCGCGAGAACACGGCCAAGGCCGAGGAGCAGATCGCGCAGCTCAACACCGCGCAGGGGATCATCTCCACCTACGCGGGGCAGTCCGACCTCTCCGCCGAGGCCCAGGGCAAGCTCAAGTGGGCCCTCCAGCTCGTGAACGACCAGCTGGGGCTTAACATCACCTCCCAGGACGTCCAGAACGGCCAGTACACGGACGCCGACGGCAACGTGCAGAACCTCGTCCAATCACTCGGGAGCCTCATCGAGGCCAAGAAGGAGGAGGCGCGGGTCACCGCGATCACCGACAACCTCACCGAGGCGTACAAGGTGAAATCCGACGCGGCGAAGACGCTTGCGGCGGCTCAGAATGATTACAACGACCGGATCGACTGGCTCGTCGAAAACGGCGTCTACTACACCAAGGAGGCGGCGAGGCAGGTGGAGGCCGACAAGGAGAAGGCGAAGGCGCTGCAAAGCGCCACCGAGCAGTACGACAAGGCCGTCGAGGCGGCTGGCAACCTGGAGCAGCAGCTCGGCGACGTCGCTGCGGCGGCGTCAGACAGCGCGGACGCCTTCGACGCCTGGGGCGCGAGCGCGGACGAGTCGTTCGCCCGCATGCTCGACGGCAAGGGCGGGATCGACGCTCTCAAAGAGGACCTCCGCTCGCTCGGCGCGTCCACCGAGGACCTGGGCAAGCTGTCACGCGATCAGCTCTTCGAGCTGGCGCGGCGCTACGACGGCACGGCGTCATCCATCACGTCGACGCTCAGGGACATGGGCGTGAGCATGGGCCAGACGGAGGAGAGCGCTTCCGCGCTGTCCGACGCGCTGGCGGCCATGGGCGACGAGGTGGGCACCGCGCTCAGCGGGTCGGGCGTGGACGTCTCGGAGTTCTCGCAGAGGCTCGCCGAGGCCGGCGTGACGGCGGAGCGGCTGAACCAGATAGGCTCCGAGAACCTGGCGGCCCTCGCCGAGTCCTGCGGCGGCAGCATCGACCAGATGCTTTTCTTCATCCAGCACTACAACGACACGCCGATCCTCGACAAGGACGGCAACGTGCAGGTGGACGACGCGTCGCTCATCGACGCCCAGGGCAACGTGTGGACGTGGAACGGCTCGACGATCGTGGACAAGGACGGCAACGCCATCGTCGAGGACCAGTCCCTCGTGGACGCCCAGGGCAACGTCTGGACGTGGAACGGGACGAACCTCCAGGTCAAGACAAGCTCGGGCACCGTGTACGACTACATGGACCACGGCATCAAGCAGCGCGACGAGTGGAACCGAGAGGGGCTCTCCGACCACAAGGGGTCGGGGACCATCAACATCTTCGAGAACATCACGCGGACCATCAGCGAGGTCTTCGGGTCCAAGAACGCCAAGGGCGGCATCAGGCTCCACGCGGACGGCGGCATAAAGCGCCGGTACCACGCGGGCGGGGCCATCGCGACGCGGGCCGTCCCCCTCGACATCGTGGGCGAGGACGGTGCCGAGGCCATCGTGCCCCTCACGAACCGTAAGTACAGCCAGCCGTTCGCGGAGGTCATCGCGGAGCAGATCGACAAGGGGCCCGACGCGGCCTCGCGCGAGCTGCTGCGCGCCGTCATGACCCTTCACAACGACCTGAACGCCATCCTCGGGGCCATCCCCGAGGGCATGACGTGGCGCGACCGGGTCCGGCTCATCAACAAGGCGGTGGGTGCCAGTGCGTGACGCGGTGTACATCTCGGGCGACGGGGCCGAGCACCAGCTCGACGACCCGTCGATCGCGCTCATCGGGACCGGGGACGCCGTCCGCGGCTGGTCCTGGTCCTACTCGGTCGGGGCCGACGACCTGGAGTCCGTCCACCGCGCGCCCTACGAGGCGTCCCTGTCGGTGACCATGGCGGACCGCGCCGCAGCCGACGCGCTGCTCGCGGCCCTCGACGCGGACCTGTCCGGGAAGCCGGGCGTCATACGGGTGGGCGGCACGTGGTCGCAGCGCGTGCGCGCGCCCAAGGGCGAGGTCTCCGCCGTCCACCTCGACGGGTCCGCGACGGTGGACGTGACCGTGGTCCTGCTCGACGGGGCGTGGTGGCGCATCGAGTCGCAGGAGCTCCTGCCGAAGTCGATAGCGCCCGACCCCGACCTCAACCTGCCGGCCGACATGCCGTACGACCTGGGGGCCACGCAGAGGGCCGCGAGCGTCGAGGTGCCGGGCCCGCACCCGTGCCCCGTGCGGCTGACCGTGTGGGGCCAGGCCGTGCGCCCACGCGTGACCATCGGCGGCAACGTCTACGCCTTCGACGTGACGGTGCCCACGGGGTCGCGGCTCGTGGCCGACGCCATGTCGGCGCGCAAGACGATCAAGCTCATATCGGAATACGGCGACGAGGTGGACGCCTTCTCATCCGGCGTGCGCTCCACCGGGGGGGGGCGCGGCAGCTACTGCTTCGAGCCGCTGCCGCCGGGCCTCCTCGACGTGTCGTACGACGGCACCTTCGGCGTGACCTTGGAGTACCTCGTGACGAAGGGGGGCCTGCCGTGATAGCGACCAGGCGCGAGATCGTCGTCTCCTCCCCCACGGGGGAGCCTATCGCGGCCACGACCTCGTACGCCCTGGACCTGTCGTTCGGCGACACGGGAAACAACTTCGAGCTTGTGGCGCCCGGCCTCCCAATCGAGCGCGGGTGCATCGTGTCGATCGACGGCACGGACGCCATCGGCGTGGTTGACTCGGCCGAGATCGCGTCGGAGGCGGGCGAGACCGCAATCACGTGGTCCGGCCGCACGTGGACGGGCGTCCTGCTCGGGCGCGTGCTCGTGCCGGACGCGGGGAGGGACTACATCGACGTGGCGGGGGAGGCGAACGCCGTCCTAGCCCAGCTCGTGGCCCGCATGGGTCTGTCGGGCCTCTTCGAGGTCCCCGCGACCGACAGCGGCGTGCGCGTGCAGCACCGGTTCGAGCGCTTCACGGATGGGTACACCGGCCTGCGCCGCATGCTCGCGGCCTCGTCGGCCAAGCTCGCGGCGCGGCGCGTGGACGGGTCCACCCTGCTCTGGGCGGAGCCCGCGCGGTCGGTCGGCGACGCGGTGGACTCGGACCTCATCGACTTCACCGCCAAGCGCGACTGGCGCCCGGTGAACCACCTGGTCTGCGCGGGCACGGGCGAGCTCTCGTCCCGCGCCGTGGTCCACCTCTACGCGGACGCCTCGGGCGCGGTCTCGCGCACGCAGGCGCTCTTCGGGGTGGACGAGGTGGCGGAGCTCTACGACTACAGCAACGCCGACGAGGCGAAGCTCGTCGAGGACGGCACCAAGAAGCTCAAGGGCTACCAGACCGGAGGCTCGGTCGAGGTGGAGGTCCGCGACGGCCTCACGCTCGACGTGGGCGACACCGTGACCGGGTCCGTGCGCGGCGGCGGCGTGGCCGACTCCACCGTGACGTCCACCGTGGTCAAGAAGGTCGTCAAGGCGACGGCGGGCCTCGTCTCCACCTCCTACGAGGTGGGCAACCCCAAGACGTCGGCCTCCGGCGGCATATCGGGCCGCGCCGAGTCGTCGGGCGGCGGCGCGTCGTACACGGCGGGTGAGGGCATCCGCATATCGGGCGGCTCTATCAGCGCCGAGGTGACGGCGGCATCGCTGTATGCCGTGGCAGGTGACGCGAGGTCGGCCCGCACGGACGCCTCCAACGCCCTCGCGGCTGCCGGAGGGGCCGAGGCCAAGGCGGCTGCCGCGCAGAAGGCGGCTGGCGCGGCGCAGGCCACCGCTGACACCAGGCTCGCCCCCGGCGGCGTGACCGCCGACCTCCCCCTGAAGGCGGAGGCGGACGGCGTCACGGTCAAGGTGTCGCACGGTAAGGTGTCGGAAGACCCCGACCAGATAAGCGCTGTCTTCGGCCCCACGGATGACTTCACCCTGAGGTGGGGCGGGTCGGTGACGGTGCCGAGACTGGCCGTGGACGCCTGCGGGCACATCATGATCGGCCGCGATGCCACGGTGACGCTGCCCTCGTCGACGGCGACACCAAGCGCCACAGGACTCATGTCGGCGTCCGACAAGGCCAAGCTCGACGGCGTGGCCACCGGCGCGAACCGCTACACGCACCCCTCGTACACGTCCCGCGCAACCGGGCTGTACAAGATCGCCGTCGACTCGCAGGGTCACGTGTCCTCAGGCGCCGCTGTCGCGAAATCGGACATCACCGCCCTGGGCATCCCGTCGAGCGACACGACGTACGCGGCGGCTACCACCAGCTCATCAGGGCTCATGAGCGCGGCGGACAAATCCAAGCTCAACAGCATCGCGTACGGGGCGAACTACTACGCGCTCCCCACGGCGTCGGCGTCGACGCTCGGCGGCGTGAAGGTGGACGGCACGACCATCGTCGTCTCGAACGGCGTCATATCCGCCGTCGGCGGCACGTCCGGCTCATCTCCGCTCGACGCGTGGCCCGTCGGCTCCATCTACCAATCGACAAGGGCGGCGAACCCGTCCACCTACCTAGGGGGGACGTGGGCCTCCAGGCCCTCGCTCGGCCCGTACACATGGGAAAGGACGGCCTGATGAAGACATCTGGCGACCAGTTCACGTGCGACAGGTGCGGGAGGACGGCCTTCCTCACCGCGTCCGACGTGAACCGCAGCGCGTGGCACGACGTGGAGCGGCAGTCCACGCAGGGGCGCACGTCTCGCCTGTACTGCGAGGCGTGCTACGCGGACTACAAGCAGCTGCTCAGCAAGCAGGACATCGACTTCACGGCCTTCGAGGCCGAGGGCAGGAAGGCGGGTGACTCCGAGTGACGGTGGAGTGCATCGACGGGCGCTCGGGCGCGCCCCACATCGACGGGGCCGACAAGGGGCGTCTCCACGCGGGCATCGCGGGTGAGAGGTCCGGCGTAATGCAGGTGGGCAAGCGCCTGGCAGCGACGCAGGACAGCGCCAACAAGGTGACCGTCGCCGTGGGTGATGCGCTCATCCACGGCCGCCAGTGCTCGGTGACGGCCCCCGAGCAGGTGACCATCACGTCCGGCACGCAGGGCCAGAGGCGCAACGACCTGATCTGCCTGCATTACATGCGGCGGGCCAGCGGATCGGATTACATCGACTCGGCGGAACTCGCCGTGCTGAGGGGGACGCCAACCACCGGGACCCCTGCGGACCCGACCACGCCGGTAGGCAACGTCCTCGACGGGGCCTCAGACGACTGGCTGCCACTCTACCGCGTGAGCCTGGACGGCGTCACGGCGGCGAAGCCGGTGCAGGTCTTCGACCTCCTGCCGACGCTCCAGAGCGTCTGGGATTCCATATCCCGGATGCCGAGGGTAATCACGGGGTCCAAGTCCTTCCAGTGGGTGTGGGGAGGCAACCTTGGCGATTTGTTCTCGGACTCCCAGTTCAAGGCCATCGCGGGCCGGTCCTTCGACAACGACCGCGACGTCGTGACCGTGCAGAACGGCGACTGGGCCTCCAACAGCATCCCGACGGTCGGCACCGTCTACCAGCAGTCAGATAAGAAGGTCTACGTGGCCTACATGTCGGCCCCGAGGAAAAACAGCTGGGTGCGCGTCTGCTACGCCATCGTGCTGGGGGCCTAGCCCGCCCCGTCATCGGGGCGCGGCCTCACGACGCGTAGTATCTGCACACGGCCTTGACTTGAAGCCCCTTCCGCCCGCCCGAGATGTACTCCTTTACCATCACGCGCCCGTCGGGCATGACGGCCACCCACCCGGCCATCGGGTAGTCGGCCCCGTCGAAGAAGGCGCAGGCGATGTCCAGCTCCACAGGCGGCCTCCACCCAGCGGGGACTGTAGCGAGAAGCTGGCCAAGCCACACCGCCTGGCCGCTCGCGACGTTTAGGGTGAGCTGGACGTCGCCGCCGCTCCTCTCGATGGAGCACCCCCTGTCGGTGATGCCGGACGGGGTGGACACCTCTCCGGCCCTCCGGGATATGGAATCCCGTCACACCCTCGTGGCCGCCTCGTACCGCGCCGCCGCCCTCGCGGCCACGGGCCTGAGGTCGGTGACGTAGCGCCTGACGCACATGTCGACCGACGAGTGCCCGAGCGCCACCGCCACGTCCTCTATGGCCGCGCCGGCGGCAACCGCGATCGTGGCCCACGAGTGCCTGAGTGCCGACAGCGGCACCCACGGCAGGCCGCGCGCGGCGCAGTGCCGCTTGAAGGCTGCCGCCGCACGGTGCGGTGGCATGGCGCAGAGCCTGCCGGACCGCCTGCGGCCCCGCACGGCCCTGAGCCTCGCGAGCGCCCATGACGGCAGCCTGACCCACCGGTCCGAGAGCCGCGTCTTCGGCGGGCACTCGACCTCGCCCCCACCCACCCAGTGGACCCCGCGCCGCACGTGCACCCAGCCCGTGCGCCAGTCCACGTCCTCGACGCGCACGGCGCACGCCTCGCACCTGCGGAGCCCGAGCGCGGCCCCGAGCACGACCGCCGCCTCGAAGGGCTCCCCCTCGACGCCGGCGGCCGTCTCTCGCTCCTCGGGCGCCGTGAGGACCGCCCGCTCCACCGGGGCGGGGGAGGGGAGCTCGATGCCCTGGGTCACGTCCCAGACGCGCATCTGGCGCCGCTTGAGCGTCCACCGGTACAGCTGCCGGAAGGTCTTGAAGGCCTTCAGCGCGGCCCCCGGCGTCGGTATGGAGTCCACCCAGGCCTGCACGGCCTCGAAGGTCACCTCGGCGACGTCGAGCGCCCCCAGCGCGGGCAGCACGTGCCGCCTGATCGCGCTCTCGTAGCCCTCCACCGTGTGCGGGCGCAGGCGCGCCCTCCGGTCCTCCAGGTACGCCCCAGCCGCCTCGCTCACGAGCATCTCGGTCTCCCCTCCGCATAGCGCCGCATGACGCGCAGAGCCTACCACCCCTGAGAGGAGGTGATGCGATGGCCTACATCGAAGTCGGGGCCGCCGTCGCCCTGGGGGGTCTGATCGTGGCCGTCTTCAACGCCGTCTACACGCGGCAGCGCGACGCGCGGATGGACGGGAGCGTCCACGCGACGAGCGACGGCGAGCGCGACGCCGCCATCCGCGCGCTCAGCATTCAGATGTCCATGCAGACGGACATGATGCGCGAGGTGCGCGACACGACCCGCGACATGAGCAAGCAGCTCGGCAGCCACACGGAGCAGCTGGCGAGGCACGGCGCGCAGCTCGCCGAGCACGACCGCCGCCTCTCCGCCATGGAGCGGAGGTGCGATGAGCGGCACCCGGCGCACTCCGCAGGCGGCACCGATTGACCACAAGCGAAAGGACAGATGAATGAACGACTACGGCGCATGGCTGAAAGCGGCCCTCGTGCGCGCGGTGAAGACCGGCGCGCAGACCCTCGCGTCCCTGATCGGCACGGGCGCGGTCGGCATCCTCGACCTCGACTGGGCGCAGATGGCGGGCGTCACGGCGACCGCCGTGGTGCTCAGCCTCCTCACGAGCGTGGCGGGCGTCCCCGAGGTGGGGGACGGCGCGAGCCCGCTCACGAAGGGCGGCGAGTGACGTGGACGAGCTGACCGACGAGATGAAGGCGCTCATCATGGCCCAGGACGCCGCCGACGAGCCCGACGCCGTGGAGCCGGAGGGCGGTGAGGCCGATGGCGACCGCTAGCGACCTCGTCAGCACCGCCGCCGCCGAGATCGGCTACCGCGCCCGTCCGCCCCGGCCCCGGCCGAGATCGGCTACAGCCGCTGGCTTGACCCCCTGGCCGGGACCAAGTACGGGCGCGAGTACGCCCGGCGCATGGGCAGCGCGTGGTTCGGGACGAACGGCGTCCCGTACTGCGCGATGTTCGTGAGCTGGTGCCTCTGGCAGATCGGGCTCTCCGTGCCCGGCTACCCGACGGCGTACGTCCCATCCGGCGTGGAGGGGGCACGCAGGGCAGGGCGGCTGCTCTCGGACCCCCGCGACGCCCAGCCGGGGGACATCGTCAACTTCGACTGGAACCCGGCAAGCCACGACGGCGCGGACCACGTGGGCATCGTCGAGGCCAACCTCGGCTGGTGCCTGCAGACCATCGAGGGCAACACCAGCTCAGGCTCCGGCGGCTCCCAGGGCAACGGCGGCCTGGTGGCGCGCCGCCGCCGCACGTGGGGCGTCGTGCACTCCGTCATCCGCCCCGCGTACGACGGCCAGGCCGCGCAGGCCCCGACGCAGGCGGCGCAGCCCGCCGAGAACCCCCGGCCCGAGAAACTGACCGTGGACGGGTACTGGGGCGAGAAGACATCGGACGCGCTCCAGTACGTCGCCGGATCCGCCCGAGACGGCGAGATCTGGGGCCAGAACGCGGCGCACCGGTGGCGCATGCCCGGCTGCAAGGGCGGCTGGCAGTGGATGGAGTGGAAGCCCACGGGGTCGCCCGCCATCCGGTACCTCCAGCGCGCCTGCGGCTCGGACGCCGACGGCATCATGGGGCCGAAGTCGATCAACGCTCTGATCTGGTGCCTCGGTAGCAAGAAGTGCGACGGCCGCCTGGACGCGCCGAGCAAGGCCATCATGGGCCTGCAGAGCTGGCTCAACGGCAAGATGGGCTACTGACGATATAATGCAAAACCTCCCCTGCCTTCGGGTGGGGGAGGTTTTTTATTTACAGTTTTTTAATGTCCCAATTCTCTTGGTGCTGAATGTCCCAATTACGTCCCAAATCGTGTCACGTGTGGTGTCTACTGTCACTTGAGAATGAATAATGGCACGTAGAATACTATGAGATACTTTATGTATTTAAATAAAAATACAATCACA
>OBWZ01000142.1_pt1 | contig 49157 bp, 53 predicted proteins | sample 1476561 | NCBI WGS metagenome assembly OBWZ01 (sample SAMEA2580138, study PRJEB22360) | human gut metagenome | biome: human gut; feature: human-associated habitat; material: faeces | place: Denmark | collected 2008/2010 | reverse complement strand
TTTCTTTGTTTTTACTCTGCTTGGAAGCTGCTACGATAAGTCGATGAACGTTTCCCTCTGTAATAAATTTCGCTTCCTGCTTTCTGCCTAATGAATCTGTGAGGGAACAAGTTGTTACCCCATCTTCTTCACAATGATCTGTAACAGCCTTTTTAGGATTTGAATATCCTAACGCCTTAGCAACATCACTTCCGCAAAAATAAGGCTTACCATCAATAATTGTTGTTCGTACTTCGCCGAACTCGTCGTTTTTAAAAATTTGTAATTCTGCCATTTCTAGGCCTCCTTTCTATGTATTGAATTCACCACATAATTTGTTGACAAAGTAAATCTGTCCTTTTCCGGTAATCTTTGTTGTTTTAGTGATTCTCACACTGCCATCCGGATTGTTGACTGTCCGCTCTTTAATTTCCATGAGGCCTAAATCCATAGACTTCTGTGTTGGCATGTTGTAATTCTCACCTTTTGAGCAAAGATATCCTTCCTCTCTCATCCAAGCGAATAATCTATTCTGTCCCATGTCACGACCATTCTGCTTTATGAGCTTAGCTAATTGTCCAATCAAAATACTATCGTCACTTGTTTTAACAGCACTTGCGAACAATGCCAGAGGTTTCATTTCTTTGTTTTCTGTTCTCAATGTCTGTAGTTCTCTTTGTGACATTTGCAGAGCTCTTGCCATAACTTTCTGTGGACTGTTCCAATCGTCTTCAATTTGGATGAAATACTGTCTTGCCAGCTTACCTTTTTCGTTACGCTGAATCATAGCGATTTCTTTCGCCATTTCGATAGTAATCTGATAATCAGTAGCCGGTCGACCTCCTGTACTTTCTTCCAAAAATGGAACAAAGTCTTTTGCTTCCTCAAATCCATATTCGCACATACGTCTGAACCATGTTGTGAAATTACTTTCAATCTCCAAGAATCCATGTAAATCTCTTGCCAGTACCGTTATACGGTCGTTGTCGTGTTGTACTTTGATTAGTTCTTCCATTCAATACCTCCTATGCTTCGCATTTCTCTTCTTTTGTTAAAATCTCATCGTCACACGTTATGCAAACTTCTTTTTTCCAAAAATCTTCATACAGCTTCGAAAATGCTTTAGCCGCAGCTATTCCATCCAAAAATAATTCCTCTGTTATTCCTATCTCCTTGAATAACGGAGTTCTGCATAATTTAGCTGCTGCAGCTTCGTTCACTTTCAGATATCTTCTGAAATCGTCCATCACTTCCTTAACGTTTTCTGTACTGATGCTTGGGGTGTATAGCATTTCACATACCTCCTATTTGAAAATATCTTTGAGTTCAAAATCCTCATACTCATCATTATCCATTTCCTTTAAATGGACCTTTACCGTAGGATGGAGCTGTTTGAAATATTTGTTATAAATAACACTCATTTCATTGAGCATATTACTAGCGGCCCGAAACTCTTCATCTGTGAAATTGCAGAATAGCTTCTGAATTTTATGTCGATCATCGTTATCGAAGTAGTTATATACCTCACCTCTATAACGGATATCGTTCTTCCTTTCTCTGAATCTTGGTAAATCTCTAGTGAGTTCCTTTGCCATTTTTATAAACAACTCCCAAACACCAGTAGATGATCTGTTGTATTCAAACCTACCATTGAGATAATCAGCGTACACTCCAGTGATAGGTGCATAAACGATTGTTCTACGTATTGACGTTTTATTGAGCTGCTTATCATCATAATTGTCTATCTGTCGCTGCAACGCTTCGATTTGCTGCTTCATGTTTTCATATTCTTCTCTTGTGATTTCCATTTTCTCACTTCCTTTCCTGTATTTTCATCGCTACACCTACCATTACATCAGAAGCATTGATATGTGGCGGTTTCCCCGCCTTTATCTGCTTAATGATTTCCTCAGTTGGCAAGTCTGGATTTATTCCCGCGTACATGCATACCCAATATTTAGGCAGCATATAGGTGTAGCACTCCCTGTCGGGTGATGATTTTACAGCTTTACAGAATTGCTGCAAAAACGGTGGCAACTCGTTTTGCTGGATGATACAACGCAATGTTTGATAATCATATCCAAGCAGACAAGCCGCATCTTGTGCTGATAGCATCGTTTCTGTTTTGATTTTTGGCATATGATACACCTCCTAATCTGAATCTTCTGTTTTAATAAAGACATCCGGGTTTATGCCAAGCGCCAAGCAAAAAGCCAATAATTCATCTCCTGTCATCTTGCGATTCTGTTTTATAATCGAACTCATCTTGCTACGATCCATCTTCAACGATGGATTTATTTCATTCATTTTTGCTATTGTCCATGTTTGAGTTCTACCATTTTCTTTCAGAAGATTACCTACTAGGACATTTAATGACATTTTTCTCACCTCTTTTCTCGAGAATATCTCGAATAATTAAAGTATATGCGTGTTTTTCACGATTGTCAACACATTTTTCGATATTTTCTCAATATTATTTCAAGATTTTCTTGATTTTTACACTCATTTTCTATATAATCTAATTAGAAAGGGTGATTATATGACTACATTAGGAGAACGCATAAAAGAGTCACGAGAAAAACTCGGAATGTCGCAAGCGGAACTTGCGAATGCAATCAAAATAAAAGCTTCATCTGGAGTAATCAGTAATTGGGAAAGAGATTTAAATAAGCCAGATGCAGAAAAAATCATAAAACTGTGCAAAATATTAAAAGTTTCTGCCTCTTATTTATTGGATTACTATGGCAGCACCGGATTTGAAACTACTTTATCTGAACAGTTACACATAAAAAAATATCGTCAATTAGATACCTATGGAAAAAAAGCTGTTGAGCAGTTAACAGATAATGAATACACCCGTGTAAAAGAGCAAACAGCGCAGGCAGAGGAGCGAGAACGCCTGTACGAGATATCCGAAGACAGCGCGCCATATCTATATGGGAAGACAGAATACCTTACAGGACTATCTGCTGGAACAGGCTTGTTTGTATTTGATGATATCCCCACACAGGTGATACAGGTTCCTGCTAAGTACAAGGATGCTGATTTTGTGATTGGTGTATCAGGAAACAGCATGGAACCAACTTACTCCGACGGCGATAAGGTGGCAGTCAAAAAGTGTCCTAAAATCAATATAGGTGAAATCGGTGTTTTTATGGTGAATGGCAACGGATACATAAAAGAGTATGGAGATGGTGTTTTGATTAGTCATAACAACGTTTATGCTGATATCCATATTACAGAAGACATGTTCTGCATTGGTAAGGTGCTAGGAAAAATATAATATGTTCAATATTGGGGTGAAGTTGGTAAACACATTTCATGATATTTACATAGATAAAATTATTGAGGGAGAGAAAAGCTTTGGATAAAATCAGTAAATTATATTATGGTAATATTTACAAATATATTGATTCAAATAAAGAATTGCAAATCGGTATTTATATGAGTGATACAAATTTAAAAAAGAAAGTTTGCATCATACCTATGAAATCAAATGGCGAACCTGGAAGTTTCAAAATCAAAGGAATGGAAAAAGTTGCATACCCTATGAATTCTTTCGAGATTAAAAGAGAGTCAATCGTTTCTGTTTTAATGATCAAAGGAAAAATAGCGAAAGTGAGCTATAAAGAATTTGTTTTATTATCTGATTTTTTGATAAATAAGCTAACGAATAAAATTTTGGATACCTATAGATTACTAACAGATAAAAGAATATTGAGCATTGACGATAAAAAATACGCTCTTACTGAAGATTATTACAAATATTTAACCTGGTTTGAACATAAAACGAATTTAGAATTCAATAGCCATATAAAACGAAATCCGGATATCTTGAAATACGGTTTATATTATGCTGAAATAGGGGAAAATTTAGGAAGTGAATTACATAAGCTCCGTCCTGTTGTAATATTTAAGAGGTGCAGAGCAAAAATCCCAGATGATACAAGCTATATCGTAATTCCTGTTACTTCGCAAGCCTCATCTGGAAAATATAAATTTAACACACCAATAATCGTTAACGGAAAAATAAACTATATACGTTTAAACGATATTCGTAGAATAAGTATAAAAAGACTTGTTGGGCCATTGTATAAATCTGGATCAAACGAAATACATGTACTTAGCGATGATGAAAGAGATCATTTACTAAATGATTTTAAAGAATATTTTATAGAATAGTGAATGCCATTTATAACTTAGCGCATACTATGAAGTAGTATCGCTTGACATACAAGTCACGCAATGCTATAATTCAGCCATAACGATGGTTATCCACAATCAATGTGGTACTACTGGAGGACTTCAGAAAGGCACTAGGTAAAACTAGTGTCTTTCTGCATTTATACTAAAATTATACTAAAAAAACTCCGTGCTACCAACACGGAGTGAATAAGCGGTATTGCAGTACCGCTGTATAGAAAAAGTGTTTTGCTCGACATTACTTTTTCTATACCCATTTTATCAGAAAGTGAGGTATAAAACAATGGCAAGAGGAAGAAAACCAAAAAGCAAACGTCCTATGCGATATCCCAATGGATATGGCACCGTTTATCAACTATCCCAGCCAGAACGCCGCCGTCATCCTTGGGTGGTCAAAATACCAAAGGAATGGAAGATTGTAATGAAAGATGGCGAGAAAAAAGCTATTTTAGAATATGAAGTTCTTTCCTACTGTGACAGTTGGGAAGAAGGAAATGAAATATTAGTAGAATACAACCGCAAAAAAGCTCTAGGAATAGAAATCATAAAAGACAATATCACATTTGAGGAAGTCTATAAGCTTGCACTGCCACGAAAGCTTGTAGATGCTTCTGAAGATACTATTAGATCGTACGAAGCTGGTTACAAACATTGTAAGACGCTGTATAACATTCCTGTCAAAGATATCAAAACAGCAAATATGCAGGTCATTATAGATAAACTAAGGTCAGAAGGGAAAAGCACCAGCACACTGACGACTGTAAAGAAAGTATGTAATACAGTTTTTGAATATGCAATACAAAATGACCTTACAGATAAACAGTATGCTTCTTTTATACAGATGGGGAAACGCACGAAACAAAAAGATAAACATATATTTACCCCACATGAAATCAATACTCTATTCGCTAATGATGATAGACAATGGGTCGATGTCATACTCATCATGATTTATACCGGTGTCCGTATCAATGAACTTCTTAAAATAAAGATAGAGAATGTGTATCTTGAAAACCGTTATCTTATAACAGGTTCAAAAACTGATGCAGGCAAAAATCGTATTATCCCAATCAGTAAAAAGATACTACCGTATATATCTAAAAGGTACAATAAAGACCAGTGCTGGCTCATTCGACAAGATGATGGAAAAGCGTTTGAAAAGAATAACTTCCGAAGTTCTTATTTCAACCCTACTATGGAAGCTTTAAACATGCATCATACTCCACATGAGTGTCGCCATACGTGCGCATCGCTTATGGATGCTGCTGGTGTCAACCGTGTGTCGCAGCAACTCATTCTTGGTCATAAAGGTGCAAATATAACAGAACAGGTCTACATTCACAAAAATCTCGAAGAACTGATCAAAGCAATTGATTTGATTTAAAAACAGTGTTATATTGTGTTAGTAGTACGTTAGAAGTGTGTTAGAAGTATGTTAGTAGTTGATACATTTTTGAGTATTTTTTTATGACTATAGCATTGCAAAAACCTATTGAAATAGGGATATATCGACAATGAGCAAGAATGGAAAAGTGGAAATACCTATGTTCAGAATAACAAATATGTGGTATATTGATGAAAAGGCATTGAGGTGATAAAGGTGATATTAGGTGAATCGTTGGAGGATTATCTGGAAACTCTGCTGATCCTGGATAATGAAAACGGCAAGATCCGTTGTGTGGATGTGGCAAAAAAAATGGATGTTTCCAAGCCAAGTGTGAATAAGGCTATGAATGTATTAAAGGAAAAAGGACTTGTTCAGCAGGAAACCTATGGGGATATTCATTTTACTCCGGAGGGAAGAAAGCTGGCTGTCAAGGTGTATCAGCGTCATACGACTATTCGTTCCTTTCTGGAGGATGTACTTGGTGTTGCACCGGATACAGCAGAGGAAGAAGCCTGTCATATTGAGCATGTGATCAGCGAAGATACCTTCCAGAAAATCAAAAATTTCAAAAGATAGCGCTTTTTTATGAAAATGCGCTTTTTTTTGTTGCATATTTTCATAAAACGGAATAAAATAGTATAGGACATCGGGATGTAGCACAGCTTGGTAGTGCGCTTGCTTCGGGAGCAAGAGGTCGCAGGTTCAAATCCTGTCATTCCGACCATTTCTGCTGATAAGCCTTTGAAAAAAGGCTTTTTTTATTCATAACATATGCTTATCCATGGATAAGTCCCTTATCAGAAGACTTACATAGCGTTTTTCCCTAATCATGCAGCTGTGTAATTCTGTGCTTGGAAATAGCGCTGCAGCAGGAATCAAATCCGCATTTTCAAATTCAAGCAGTGTGTCTCATACATATCAATACCTGGTACAGAGGCAAGGCAATCCTGATGTAATACATGCTGTACCCTGCTTACCAGTACCTGATGACTGCTGAAAAGGTAGACGACTTTTAAAAATCGTCTACCTTTTTAGAATACTTCTATCAAAAGCAACAGCAGACAGGATGACTCATGCGCGAAAGGTTTTCTCTTATGCACATGACAGCATTTTCTCTATCAGCCGCTCTTTCCATCTGTTGGATAGGTGACTTTCTTTTTTACAATTTAAGATGTCCATCAGCTGCCTGTGTACTTATTTTAAAAATAATTCCTCATAATTTTTCCGCAGCTGCTCTGCCGCCAGATCTTTCTCCACCGCTTTGATTTCACACAGCTTGTCAAATGTATATCTGACATACATCGGCTCATTCTGCTTGCCCCTGAACGGATGCGGCGTCAGATAGGGACTGTCAGTTTCCACAAACAGCCGGTTCAAAGGAAGCGCTTCTGCCGTAGCCGGAGCCCCTCTTGAGTTTTTAAATGTAAGCGGCCCGCCAAAGGATATATAAAAACCGATTTTTATCAGCTCCATAGCCACTTCCTTACTTCCGCTGTAGCAATGCATGATCCCCTTCAGCGGACCCATATCCTTCAGAATGTCCAGCGTATCCTTCGTTGCCTCTCTCATATGAATAAGAATCGGTTTGTTGTATTTTTGCGCAAGCCTGATCTGCCGGATAAAGCCGGTCTTCTGATCCTGTGGCTTTACATCCTCCCAATGATAATCCAATCCGATTTCACCGACGGCGATAAGGCGCTCCTGTTTCAGCAGCTCCTCCAGCCGCTCATAATCGGCTTCCTGAAACGCGTACAAATCGTTCGGATGAAAGCCCAGTGCGATATCAAAGCGCTCAGGTTCGCGCTCCTTTAGCTGCTGTGCACGCTCATATTCTGTAAAGTCCGTACAGATGATGAGCATTTTTTCTATACCTGCCTGCCTTGCATTCTCCAATACCTCGTCAATGCGCTCATACAGGGCATCACAGGTGATATGACAATGTGTATCGATCAATGTATTCATAACATTTTTCCCTCCTGCTTATTTTCCCAGACAGAAATTGGAGAATAAGGTGTCGAGTAGATCCTCACGATGGACTTCCCCGAGTATCTCCTTTAAGGCTGTATAGGCTTCCTGTATATCGATAGCAACGATATCCAGCTCCATTTTCGACTTCATGGCAGCAAGCGCCTGCCGCATACAGCTCTCTGCCTTCATCATTAAAGAGATCTGGCGCTCATTTTGCAGCAGCGGCTCCTGCAGTACCAGCTGATGACCGTCGAACAGTTCATGTATCTTTGCCATCAAAGGCTCAATCTCACCACTGGCTGCGGATATGCATATGCCCTCACAGCGATGGGAGATATCGGTTTTATTGTATACGATGATACGCGTCTTATCCTTCGTCAGCTCCAGCAGCTCCTCATCCTGCGCATCCAGTGCATGGCTGCTGTCCAGTACGACGATTACAAGCTGTGCCTCGGAAATTGCCTGTAAGCTTCGCCGGATACCGATTTGTTCCACAACATCCTCTGTATCCCGTATTCCTGCCGTATCAATCAGATTCAGAGTCAGTCCCTGCAAATGGATATGTCCTTCCACTATATCGCGTGTAGTTCCTGCGATATCTGTCACAATCGCCTTCTCTTCCTCAAGCAGCGCATTCAAAAGGCTGCTTTTCCCGACATTCGGCTTACCGACAATTGCTGTTTTGATGCCCTCCTTCAACAGCTGACCGCTCTGTGCACGGTCCAGAATTTGCCGGATACGCATCATCCACTCCTCAGCCTTTGGCTGAATGATTTCGCTGCTCAGCTGCTCCACATCATCATACTCCGGATAATCGATGTTTACCTCAATGTTTGCGATAATATCCAGCAGATCCTGAATCAGGGGCTCCAGCAGCTTTCTGACGCTTCCGCGAATACCCTGCACAGCCATGCGTGCATTTTCATCGGTATCTGCCTGTATCATGTCATTCACAGCTTCTGCCTGCGTCAGATCAATTCGGCCGTTTAAGAAAGCACGCTGTGTAAATTCACCGGGATTCGCAAGACGTGCGCCATGCGCAAGACACAGCCGCAGAATTTTCTTTGTGATAAACCGTCCGCCATGACAGTTTATTTCTACGATATCCTCACAGGTAAAGGTCTTCGGTGCACGAAAAACACTGACAAGCACCTCATCAATCAGTTCATCGTGCTCCTGATCATAAACATAGCCATAGCTGATCGTATGGCTTTTTTTCTCTCCTACATTAAAATTCAGAATGCTGTCCGCAATCGACAAGGCATCCGCTCCACTCATTCGGATGATGGAGATTGCCCCATCCACCGCCGCTGTGGAGATTGCGGCTATTGTATCATTCAACATAAAAACACCTGCCATTTACTACGTAATTGTATCACAAAAAGACGAGAAAAAAAGGTTATTTACTCAATAACCCTTTCGTCCTACTGATCACTGTTCATGCAGTCTGCCGAGGTTTCCCCATCCCGGCTGCGCGCGGAATTGTGAATACGGCATTTCAGCCGATACACCAGGAACAGGAATATTGCGTAGCCGGTGGCAGCCAGCGCCAGTATTGTATAATAATATGCAGATGGCAAATGAAGGTATCGGGCACTGAGATAGGCGAGCAGGTACACACCGGGTACGATTGCCATGAGCCAGCATGCAAGGCTGGTAAGACTTGTCGCAAACTTCATGAAACCAGCTCCTTTTACAATGCATACTTCCACCGAATGGGACGAACAGCAGAAGCTCTTCCATACCTATGATGATAGTATCCACCATCTAACACCTATATGATAATTTTATCCGTCTGCTGAAACAATTACAATGTATCGAACGGCGGTCAGAAGCTCCGTGAATGGTGAGATAAAAAGACAGAGAATGCATGCATTCCCTATCTGCTTTTTAACAGCTCTTTTCTCCATTCCGGGACTGCTTCCACAGCAGTCCAATACTCACGCAGGGCAGTGATTTTCCCTCCCTGTATTGTGAAGAAACCAATGGCAAGATAGGATACTTCCTGTCCCTTCACCATTGTTTCACTTATAATCATATCCCCTGTTTCATAGCATTTCAGAACCTCTTCCTCCCATTCTCCGGGATAGGCTTCATTTACAGCTATAAATTCATCAAGGGTAAAGACTTCCTCCGTATTGGGCCATGTAATTTCTGCAGTATCACAGAACAACTCTCTTACATCTTGAAAACGCAGCTCATGTATTGCATTCCAGTAAGCATGTACGATGCTTTGCATACTATGCTCCTCCTTTCATCGTAATCTTAGAAAGGATACATTCGCATACAGCGCGAGACATGCTTTACCTGATCCTCATTTTCATACCAGTGCAGGCTTTCATTCATGGTCTTCCACCTCCCGGATTCTTCCTAGATCCATTGAATAGAACTGACAATCCTTTGTCCGATGCAAAAAGCCGTACTCAATCAGATAGCGGCGCAGTGATACAAAATCCTCAAATATCTGCTTTAAAAAGGCATTGATTTCCTCTTCGCTGTATACCTGATGCGGCTCCAGAAATTCACAAATTTTTCGTAGTATGATTATTTTCTTTTTTTCCTTAGCCGGAATCTGCTTTAATTTCAGCGGATCGATAGAGAGCGTCATCGTCTTCAGCACCTGCTCCTCATCCTCACTGGTTGCGACATAGCGCTCATCCACCTGTGCGGCATGGTCATGCACCTCCAGCAGATTATCCATCATACCCTCCACCGATAGCTCATATAGAGCCAGATACATTTTCGCCTGTCTTGCTTTTTCTCGGAATACAAAGCGCTGATGGCGGACGGTTGACGCACTTGTACTTGTCAGCGAGGCTATTTCCTTATCGGTTTTCCCTTCATGAATATACTGCAGGAGCTTTTTCTGCACATCGGTCAGACTGCAGGATTTCTTATCCAGCTGCAGAAGCTGTTCAAACACAGAACCATGCTCCTTTTGTATATGCATCTGCACCGCCTTTTCGGCACGGTAAAAATGCCCGTTTATCGGAAAAATTTCACCATCCTCAAACACTGCATCGCAAAAATTACAATGGTAAAAATTACGTTTGTCCTTTGTATATCCGTTTTTTATTTCATCCAGATTTTTTTCTCTTGTTATTTTCATATTTCATCACCTGTCAAGCAACTGCATATGAATTATTATACCATACTTTCTCAGTTTGCGATATGATGATGAAATACCGGTGTGGAAGAGTCAATGACACGAAACTCATAACCCTGTGACAGCATACTTTTCAGAATCGTAGGAAGCGCCTCTACCGTTGCCTTGTTTCCGGTTCCATCATGCATCAGAATCATTACCTCTTTTTTATCCCTGATTTCCTTTAATGCCGTATTGATCAGTGAATCACTTCCTACATAACAGTTTCCATCCCCGTTGGAAGCATTCCAGTCATAGTATTCATACCCTTTTTGCGTTACAGAAGCTGCCAGCGTACTCATAATGCCGCTGCTGTACTTTCTGGATACCGTATTGCTGGTGCCTCCGGGAAAGCGCAGGATATTCACCTTATGTCCCGTCTGTTTTTCAATCAGCGCATTCGTTTTATTGACATCCTCAAAATACGCCTCCTCACTGGAATAGATTTTACCATAATCATGGGAGAAGGTATGAATACCGATCGCATGCCCCTTAGCATCCGCTTTCTTAATCAGGTCGTAATACTCCGGATTGCTTCCCGTCACAAAAAACGTAGCCTTGACATGGTAGGTATCCAGAATATCCAGTACCTCCTGCGTGTGCTTGCTGGGACCGTCATCAAAGGTTAAATACGCAACCTTTTTTTCTTCCACCTTGGCGACTGCAGCACTATCCTGTTCCATCGGGAAATATTTCTGGGCCCAGAAAAAAGCAACCCACATCAGTGCAAGAAATGCCACACTGCTTAAAATCACATCACGCCATACTTCTTTTCTCATATAATCACATCCTCTCTGTTAGCTTTCCCCGGGAATGTGCATCTTATAAGGGATATGGCAAAACATTCACGCAGGTGATGGAAACGTGATATAATGAATTACAAAAGGAGGGGTCTTTTATGCTGTATGACAATCGCATAGCTGCCGCATTTCTGGAAGGAAGACCTATAACAGAGGAAAAGCATTTTTACCTGCTGCAGGAGTACAAGGAGGCTGATTCGAAACGAAGGGATATCGTACAGGAGCTGGACTCGCAGCTGGAAAGCATCGTAGAAGAATTTCCGACCTTTAACAAGGAGCTTTTTGAGGCTGTTTTTCCCAATTACAGGGAGCAGCTGGAGACTGTCTGTATCATGGCGGTTGTCGGCACAAAGGAAAACCGCATTGTGAAATCAGAGGAAGGGCTTTGTATCCTGATTGATCTGATTCATATTGCTGATTATACCCGTATCGTTTCACAGATGACCTATATTTTGCAGAATTATCTGACCTTCGAGCTATCAAAGTATCTGATTCAGAAGCAGTTCCCTGTACGTTCCCGTAAATATCTCAGCCTGTTAAACCATCTGGCATTCACAAACGGTCTTGCGAATTATCTGGCATGGAATGCTTCCTGCAGCAGCTATAAGTTTTATACACAGAAATATGAAGCGCATAAGGAGCGTGCCTTCGGTCTTCTTTCACAGGCGCTGCAGGTTGAAACAAAAGCCTTACAGCATAAGATCCTGGTCAGTGCCGTGACACAGGAATTCTGGAATCAGTTCCCCTCTGTTGCAGGCATGTTTTATTTTGATGATATTTATCGTGACCTTGGCAAAGAAGGCATTGTTCTGCTGTATAGACACGGACCGAAAAATTTCATTCAGACGATATTTCATGAGTGAGGGAATGATATGATGATAAAGATTTTATCAGGCGACATTACAACCCTACAGGTGGATGCCATCGTGAATGCAGCCAATGTTTCCCTGCTTGGGGGAGGCGGTGTCGACGGAGCAATTCATCGTGCTGCCGGACCTGAGCTTTTAGAAGAGTGCCGTACCCTTCACGGGTGCAAGACAGGAGAAGCAAAAATCACAAAGGGATACCGGCTGCCTTGTTCCTATGTAATTCATACACCGGGTCCGATATGGCAGGGTGGAAATCATGGGGAATGCGAGTTGCTGGAAAGCTGCTATCGAAGCTGTATGAAGCTGGCGAAGGAGTATCATATAACCTCCATCGCTTTTCCTGCCATTAGTACCGGCGTATATCACTTCCCCTTGGAACAGGCTGCCCACATTGCCATCCGGACAATACTGGAAGAAAAGGAAACCTGTATAAAGATTGTTTATCTGGTATGCTTCGACGAGATTACACGTCAGATATATGATGCTGTACGAAGCGAATACGATATTTGATTATATGAAAACAGAATTCCCTTTGACGAATTTGTACGTACATGATAAAATCAAGTAGGTGATGACAATGTCAAAATACGAAGCGATTTACAGGGATATATTAGGAAGAATTGAACAGAATCTCTATGCAGCCGGAGATACGCTTCCCGGTGAATATGAGCTTATGAAAATCTATGAAGCATCCAGAGATACCATTCGAAAAGCCTTGCTGCTGCTTGCACAAAACGGATATATACAGAAATCCAAGGGAAGAGGAAGTATTGTTCTGGACCGACAGCGCTATGACTTTCCGGTTTCCGGTGTTGTCAGCTTTAAGGAGCTTGCCGATAAAATGGAACAGGATGTGCAGACAAAGGTGATTTGTCTTGAAAAAACTCATCCGGATGCCCGTATCCGGCAATTGTTTCATATGAGCCCGGAGGATGAAATCTGGCTTGTTCAAAGGGTTCGGATCATTGACCATGAAGCCGTTATTCTGGATACGGATATACTGGATGCTTCTATTATTCCGGAGCTGAACGAAGAGATTCTGGAACAGTCATTGTACTCCTATATCGAAGAAACCCTGCATCTGAAAATCGCCTATGCGGAAAAGGAAATCACATGCCAGAACGTGAGCGGTCTGGATACGAAGGTTCTGGATATGAAACAGTATGATATGGTTGTGAATGTGGAGTCCTGCTCATATCTTGATGATGCACGAATCTTTCAATATACCAATGCAAGACACCGCCCGGATAAATTCCGATTTAAAGATTTCGCAAGACGCGTAAAATTAGCATAATAGCATGAGCCGGCAAATTGCCGGCTTTTTTATTTGAAATACCATTAACGAATAGACGGCTACCTGCTACATTTGTTCTTTTACAAAAAAAATAATTATTTAAAAAAGATATTGACATACATGTACGTACAAGTTATACTGTTGTTGTATTGAGATGTACGTACATGTTTAAGGAGGAGCTTATGGAAAAGTTTCAGGAAGATGTAAAAAAAATATTGCTATACGTCGGTGGTAAAGAGAACATACAGGCCGTTTCTCACTGTGTTACCAGAATGCGATTTGTACTGGAAAAGCCGGAGCTGGCAGATGTTGCGGCAATCGAATTCCTTCCCAGTGCAAAGGGGACATTCACACAATCCGGTCAGTTTCAGGTCATAATCGGAAATGAGGTCAGTGAATTTTACAATGCATTTACGGCTTATGCAGGCATTGAAGGAGTTTCCAAGGATTCACTGAAAAGCTCTGCAAAATCAAATCAGACAGTATTACAGCAAATGATGGGTGCTCTTGGAGAAATCTTCGCACCTCTGATCCCGGCATTGATCTGCGGCGGTCTGATTCTCGGGTTTCGCAATATCATAGGCGAGATTGCGATGTTTGACGGACAGACACTCGCCCAAGCCTCACAGTTCTGGAATGGCGTATACAGCTTTCTATGGCTGATTGGTGAAGCCGTCTTCCACATGCTGCCGGTGGGTATCGTATGGTCCATTACTAAAAAAATGGGAACAACACAGATTCTTGGAATCATCCTTGGGCTAACCCTTGTTTCTCCGCAGCTGTTAAATGGCTTCCAGGTAGCCGGAACCGAGGCTTCCGCTATTCCTGTATGGGATTTTGGTTTCACACTGATTCAAATGATTGGCTATCAGGGGCAGGTAATCGCAGCCATGATGGCAGGCTTTGTCCTCGTATATCTTGAAAAATTCTTCCGTAAGCACTGTCCTGCTGTCATTTCTATGATTGTTGTGCCGTTCTGTTCACTGATCCCGGCAGTTGTTATTGCTCATACTCTGGTTGGACCTGTAGGCTGGACAATAGGAAATGCAATTGCGGATATTGTCTATACCGGACTAACCTCCAGCTTTGGCGTTTTGTTTGCCGCGGTATTTGGGCTGATCTATGCGCCAATCGTTATGACCGGCTTACATCATATGACGAATGCAATTGATACAACGCTGACGAATATGTTTGGCGGTACAATTCTCTGGCCAATGATTGCATTATCCAATATTGCGCAGGGCTCCAGTGTTCTTGCAATGGCAGTTCTTCAGAAAAAGGATGAAAAAGCACAGCAGATCAATATCCCGGCCCTGATATCCTGCTATCTCGGTGTTACAGAACCGGCTTTATTTGGTGTCAATCTGAAATATGGCTTTCCTTTGATTTGCGGCATGATCGGTTCTGCAGTTGCAGCAGTGATATCTGTAGGATGCGGGGTGCAGGCCTTCAGCATCGGTGTTGGCGGTTTACCGGGCATCATTTCCATAAAATCACAATTTTGGCTGGCATTCCTTGCAGCTATGGCAGCGGCGATTATCATTCCGTTTGTTTTGACTCTGCTTGTTGGAAAAAAGAAACTGCAGCAAAAGGAAGCTGCTGTCATCGTCTCGGCCGAAGAGGAAAGCTTCCATTCACCAATGAACGGTATATGTATGCCGATGGAAGAAGTAGAGGATCAGGCATTTGCATCCAAAGCTATGGGTGACGGCTTTGCAGTAGAATTACAGGATACCCGTGTTCTGGCTCCGTTCAGCGGAACCATCATGGTTGCATTTCCGACCGGCCACGCCTACGGTATCAAGGCAGATAACGGAAAAGAGGTTCTGATTCACATTGGTATGGATACTGTGGAATTAAATGGAGAAGGCTTCCACCCGCACGTAAAGGCTGGAGATGTCGTAAAACAGGGTGACGTACTGGTTGATGTAGAGTTGGATGTTATCAAAAGGAAAGGAAAATCTCTTGTTTCTCCAGTGGTATTTACGGACGGGACAGCGATCACACTTGAAAAACAGCACGAAAAGATAGCAGCTGGTGATGCTCATATCATCACATACAAATAGGAGGGCAGTATGAATTTTAAAGAGAAAACAGTATATCAGATTTATCCAAAATCCTTTCAGGATTCCAATGGAGATGGATGGGGCGATTTACAGGGTGTCATTTCCAGACTCGATTATCTGCAGAAGCTTGGTATTGATTATATCTGGTTTAATGCAATGTTTGTATCTCCGCAACGAGATAATGGCTATGATGTAGAAGATTATCGAGCAATCGATCCACGCTATGGAACCATGGAGGATTTTACTGAATTATGCAGGGAAGCAAAAAAGCGTGGCATTGATATCATGCTGGATATGGTGTTCAATCATGCTTCAACGCGGCATGTCTGGTTTCAGAAGGCCTTAAAGGGCGAAGAGAAATATAAAGATTACTTCTTTTTCCGCAAAGGAAAAGCAGATGGCAGTGCTCCGAATAACTGGAATTCAAAGTTTGGCGGTCCTGCATGGGAATATGTCAAGGAGCTGGATGAGTACTATCTGCATCTGTATGATGTCACACAGGCTGATCTAAACTGGGACAATCCGGAAGTCAGAAAAGAACTGGCTGATATCGTCAACTTCTGGCGCAGTAAGGGGGTTCATGGATTCCGCTTCGATGTAGTTAATCTTGTATCAAAAGGCTCCTTCGAGGATGATCCAAACCTCTTTGACGGCCGGCAGTTTTACACGGATGGTCCACACATTCACGAATATTTGAAAGAACTGAATCTGAACAGCTTTGGCAAGGATGAAGACAGTATGACGGTTGGTGAGATGAGTTCAACAACCTTAGAGAATTGCACACGTTACTCAGGAAGTGACGCCCATGAGTTGACGAGTGTATTTACCTTCCATCATCTGAAGGTAGACTATAGAAACAAAAAGAAATGGGAGCTGATGCCGTTTGATTTCATCGAGCTAAAGCAGCTCTTGAATGACTGGCAGACAGGTATGCAGGAAGCAGATGCATGGAATGCCTTATTCTGGTGTAATCACGATCAGCCCCGTGCGCTTTCAAGATTTTGCGATGATAAAAACTATCGTATAGAAGCCGCTAAAATGCTGGCTACTGTGCTTCACTGCATGCGGGGGACACCGTATGTATATCAGGGTGAGGAAATCGGTATGACCAATGCATATTTCCATGATATATCACAATATCGCGATGTAGAAAGTACAAATTTCTATGATATTCTTAAGAAGGAAGGGCGCAGTAAGGAAGAAATCCTGCATATATTACAGGAACGCAGCCGGGATAATGCAAGAACACCAATGCAATGGAACAGCAAGCAAAATGCAGGCTTTACAGATGGTACTCCATGGCTGTCAGTAATCGATAACTATAAAACTGTCAATATTGAAAATGCACTACAGGATGAAAATTCCGTATTTTATCATTATCAGAAATTGATACGCATGCGGAAAGAGTATAAGGTGATTCAGGATGGCCTGTATATTCCATTACTGCAGGATCATAAGACAATCTTTGCATACAAACGCAAAGGAGAGGAAGGAGAACTGATTGTACTCAGCAATTTCTATGCAGAAGCTGTACGTGTGGAAATAAAAGAAAATCTGACAGATTATGTGCTGTTGCTAAGCAATTATAAGGACAGTAAAGCTGACAAGTGTATCACACTTCGTCCTTATGAATCTGTCATATATTATAAAGCAAGCTAATGCAGATAAGCCATGTGAGTGATCGCATGGCTTTTTAATGTGCTTTTTATTCATACAGCTGTCATCGTTCGTTAACACATTCTTCATATGAAAGCTACATCCTATGTATCCACGGACAAATCAAAAATATGTGTGGAAACTGCCCTTTTCGACCAAAATACACAAAAGTAAAGAATGGAAGGACTTAAAAAGAAGCCGCGATGTAGAAAGATATCATGAAGATGTACAGGAAAATTTAGAAAGTGAAGAAACAAACAAAAAGAATCAATAAAATCCAATTAGATTTGTATGATTCTCCATACTACATTATGGCTGGATGCTTGTAGATTTGAATGACATTTTAACTCTTACTCCCATCCATATCAATCTGGAACATGGAGCTGCACACTATACCGATATCGATCCCCTCTATAATAAAATTCAGCATACTCTACAATTCTATCACGCTGATCCTTCGTGACTCGCTGTACAAACAGCAATGGGCTCCCCTCTTTTACATGCAGATAATCTGCAATCTTTTTATCAGCAATCACTGATTCTATTGTTTCATTGGCATTCTTCACACTGTAGCCCTTTTCTTTAAATAGCTGATATAAAGATACATTAGGTCTTATTAGTTCATTCCTTGTCAATGCTAAATGAAGCGGACAGTATACACGCTGGAAGCCAATTGGACTGTTATCACTCCAACGCAAGCGTTCATGACAGCTTACCTCTGATCCCTTAGACAGATTCAATTTAGAACACACTAGGGATGAAGCAGATATTCTTTCTTCAAATGAAATAATATCTGAATGAACACCGGCTCCTTTATATTCTTCAGAAAAGCTAAGCAGATTCTGCAGCTGCAATGATTCCTTCTGACTAACGACCACAGTTCCTACACCATGAATTCGCTGCAGGTACCCTTCATCAACAAGGAGCTGAACAGCATGTCGAACAGTTATCCTACTTACGCCAAAAAGGGTCTGCAGCTCTGGTTCTGCTGGAAACAGTCCACCTATCGGATATGTACCATTTATGATTTCTTCTTTCAGATCTTCATAAATTGAAAGATATTTTATACTATTTGTTCGCATTTTTCTTCACCTCATATAGCCGTAACATACTTCCTTTTAAATTTCATTATAAATGAATGCCTATTTAATGTAAATACTTTTCAAGGAATTCATTGTAATCCTACCGGCACGATTATGAATAGAAAAAGGAATGGCATACATACCATTCCTGCGTATTATAAATATTATCCTACTTTTGCAGCTGTAGCAAGTTCATCAGCCAATATAATAAGATTTATTTCATTTGCTTTTTGCACCTTGTCATATAAATCTAGGAAGTTCTTATCCTCAAAGTCTACAAAAGCACCTACCATCGTCCCGACAATCGTAGCAATCGTATCTGTATCATACCCGATGTTTACAGCATCAATGACAGCCTGCAAGGCACTGTCTTTATTTAAGGCTGCAATTCCAAAAGCGCAAGGTACTGCTTCTGAAATATGGAGACCACTACCGATTATCTGTGATAATTTCAGCAGCTTCTCTTCTTTACTACCGGCTCCCTCAGCTATCTGCAGTGCTAACTTTATGCGTTCTACAACGCTTGCTCCCGCGACTACTCTGGAAACACTTTTTGCTTTTGTTTCTCCTCGTATTGCACCATAAACACCTGCACTTATCACCTCTTCAATAGTAGCCTTTTCTGCAAGTGATGCGCTCGTTGCTGCAGCAATAGCACAAGCCCCGGAAATGGCAAGAGAATTATCGTGCGTTACCTGTGCTATGACAATAGCATCATCAATAGCAGCTTCCAGATTTCCCGGATGTAGAATTCCTGCCGGCGCAATTTTCATTGCTGCTCCATTTGTTGCCTTAGATGCATAGTCTACAGCTACAGCACCAGGAAGCGGCTTCATTTCCATACCGGGGTTTTTATACATTTCAATTGCACTTCTGGTTGTAGGCCCTGCAAAGCGATTGAAATATTTAGGAATATCTGACCATTCCAGTATTGCTTTTATCACGATATCCCTTGTTATTCTCCCTTTATTGCTCAAAATTGCTTTTGATAACATATAAATTTGTGAGAAATCATCTGTAATCTCACCTGCCTCATTTCCTAAAGCAAAGGCAGTTTTTCCCGGCTTTTGAAATGTTGTCACAGGAGCAGTGAACATCTCACGAATCTGCCCGAAGGTTAAATTCTCGGTGGTAGCTCCCATTGCATCACCAATCGCCGACAATCCTAAAATACCTTCTATTTTCTTATTCAATTCCATTGATTTTTCCTCTTTTCTTTACTTTTTCGAAGTCATCTGTGCCTCTGGATCTTTAACGCCAAATATGAACGTCAGTACCATACCACCAATAAAGGATATGGCCAAACCGACTATATATGCCCATAGAGTTGTTCCTGCAAATGCCGGTATCGTGGTAAGCCCTCCAAATACGAATGCATTACCCACAACATGAAACAGTCCCATGAACGCACCACCAAGTGCCGCCCCCATGCAGCCTGCGATTAGCGGTGTTTTGAATTTTACTCCAAGCCCGTAAATAGCCGGCTCAACAATACCGGATAGCATAACGGATGTAATCGCTGTCAGTGAAAAATTTTTCAGCTTTTTATTTTTTGAACGAAGAAATATGGCAAATGCAGCACCAGCCATACCAAAGTTAGCATTCGCACCATATGCGATGAATGGAGAGCATCCGTTCTTTGCGATATCAGGGATAATAACCATGGTATTCGGTGCCCAGTGCACTCCAAACATGATAAGGATATTCCAAATTCCGCCAATAACAGCTCCTGTGATAACCTGATTGATGTTCGCCAGCCAGGTAACTGCCTGTGCAACTCCGATACTGATATAATTTCCAATAGGTCCTATCACGCCAGCAGTTATCGGTACCAGAACCAACAGCAGTACGGTTGGAATGATAATCATATGCAGACTATTAGGAATTTTCTTAATCATAAAATGTTCCATTTGTGACTGTAGCCAAGTCATGATAATTGCAGGAATAATCTGACTGGTATAATTAAATACTGGAATCGAGATACCAAGAAATTCAACACCATTGCCTCCATCTCCCTGTACCAATGCCAGAAAATCAGGCATAATAAGTGCACCCATGACAGCCACAGCGATATACGGGCTCGTTTGAAACCGCTTTGCTGCAGTCATCGCCGTCAATAGCGGAAGAAAGTAGAAAACAGAGGTTGCCGTTAATGTCAGTATTAAATTTGTTGTACTGCTTGTTGACAGCCATCCTAGCTCGTTCGCCAATATGGTAAACCCTCTTAATAAACCTGATCCGGCTAGCAAAGGAAGCAATGGCGAAAATATACTGACCACTAAAGCGATAAATTCATTAAACCATTCATGCCTTTTCGGACCTGCTTCTTCCTTTTCTATCAAACCCTCCCGCTCTAAGCGTTCTGAATCCCATACCTTCATAAAAGCTTTATAAATATCCCCTACATTCATACCGATAATAATCTGCAACCCGGAATCCTTATTAACCAAGCCTGTGACACCATCAAGTTTTTCTATAGCATCAGCGTCAACCAGACTTCTATCCTTTAATTGTGGACGTAATCTTGTTGCACAATGCGTAACAGAGATAATATTCTCTTTTCCCCCCATAAACTCCAGCAGTTTTGCTGCCAATACTTCAGATGATTCCATAAATTCACTCCTTCCATTCAACTGAATCACCATTACTCAGTAAGACGTTATAACGTCTTGTCCTCATATTCATAATAGCAGATGAACGAAAAGTTGTAAAGCATGAATTTAAAAAATGTAAGCGGTATAAAAAAGCAGTACAATATCCGGCTATAGATATTGTACTGCTCATTTAATAATTATTCGGTGATGCCTCACTTGCGGATCCATGTTCCTTCTCAGTCTTGATTTCAAAATGTATCATCAAGGACAGAAGTGCACGCAGCAGAATGATGGCTCCCAGAATATAGATTTCCGAAAAGCTTCTGACGAGTACCGTCTTCAGTATTTCGGCACCCATTTTAAATTCCAAACCTAATGCCAGAGCATTTGCCAGTTCGATACGGATCGGATAATGTTTATGGGTAAACAGCGCTTTGATATAGTGATAAAACGCCTTCAGTGATCCGATGGTTATCACAACGATACCGATGATTTCCAAAATGGATACAATCTCCGGCAGCATGAATTCTATGAAATGTTCCAGCATACAGTTTCCTTTCTATGTAGGCTTACTCTGCGTATTTCGCAACGATTTCGCTGACTGGTCTGCTTTCTTCCACAGCCTTGATAACCTGTCCTAAAACAGGTCCTACAGACAATACCTTCATCTGTGGGTACAATGCAGCCTTGTCATCCTGAGGAATCGTATTGGTACATACGAATTCTTCCAGATTCGCAGCCTTCAAGCGATCGATGGCCGGCCCGGAAAGAACGCCGTGCACACAGGATGCATATACAGCAGTAGCGCCTTTGTCATACAGCATCTGGATACCTGCAGTCAGCGTCCCTGCAGTATCCACAATATCGTCTACCACGATAGCGATTTTGCCATTTACATCCCCAATGATGTTCATAGCCTCTGCCACGTTTGGTTTCGGACGACGTTTATCAATGATTGCTAATGGAGCGTGAAGAATTTCCGCAAGTCTTCTCGCACGAGTAGTTCCGCCATGGTCCGGTGATACGACCACAACATCTTTCAGATTCAGGCTCTTGAAATACTGACCGATAATACAGATGGCGGAGATGTCATCTGCAGGAATATCGAAGAATCCCTGAATCTGCGTTGCATGCAGTTCCATGGTAATGACACGGTTTGCCCCTGCCCGTTCCAGCAGATCCGCAACCAGTTTGGATGTGATCGGCTGTCTCGGTTTTGCCTTGCGGTCCTGACGTGCATATCCGAAATATGGCATAACGACAGAAATATGACCGGCACTGGCACGTTTGCAGGCATCAATGGCAATCAGTACCTCCATGATATTGCTGGAGACAGGTGCACATGTGGATTGAACGATGTAGACGTTTTTCCCGCGCACGGACTCCCCTAATTCTACCATGATTTCCCCGTCGGAGAAGTGCTTTACATCACACTGACCCAAAGGTATCCCTAATTCTCCCACGATTTCATTTGCTAGCTCAACGCTTGAAGTTAACGCAAAAACTACTGTTTTGTTTTCCATTGTTCTACAATCCTGTTCCTTTCCTATTTGTTCTTGTAAGTTGTTCCGAATCCCTTTTTAATGGACTGTCGTGCTCTGGCAATCCCCATATCACCGTCATCTACAGAATCCGTGATCGTAGAGCCTGCCGCAAGCAGAGCATTCTCACCGATGGTCACAGGCGCAATCAGGTTACAATTGCTTCCGATAAACGCACCGTCATGTACCGTTGTGCGGAATTTGTGCTTGCCGTCATAATTGACTGTAACCACACCGCAGCCGACATTGATTTTCTTACCAAAGTCGGAATCTCCGATATATGTCAGGTGGGCGCATTTGGAGCTATCACCAAAGTGAGAGTTTTTAAATTCCACAAAGTTCCCAATACGGCAGTCTTCGCAGATTTCTGTATTGTTTCTTAAATGAGACATCGGCCCCACCGTGGAATGGTTTCCAACACTGCTTTCAACGATCTTGCTGCTGTCAATCGTTACATCATCACCGATTACAGCATTGCGCAGGAACGAGTTCGGTAAAATCACAGTATTCTTACCAATGACAGTTTTCCCCTGAATGTGTACGTTGGGATAAATGACCGTATCCTCACCAATCACAGCATCCACATCAATGTATGTGTTATCCGGATCGATAATCGTTACCCCTGCACGCATGTGTGCTTCATTTACATGACGCTTCATCCATGCATTTGCTTTCGCTAAATCCACACGGTCATTGACACCCATGGCTTCCTTTGGATCATCCACAATCATAGCATTGACACACAGATCTTTTTTATTAAAAATTTCCACAAGATCTGTCAGGTAGTATTCCTGCTGTGCATTGCTGTTGGTGATTTCCTTCAGACCTTCAAACAGTGCCTTGTTATTGAAACAGAAAATTCCGGTGTTGATCTCTTTTACTTCCAATTCTTCTTCACTGCAATCCTTTGCTTCAACAATCTTCTCGACCATGCCCTGTGCATTTCGAATAATTCTGCCGTAGCGTTCTCCATCCGGCAGCACACTCGTCAGTACGGTACAAGCGGCATCACGGTTGCTTTCAAATACTTTTTGAATCGTTTCCTTCTGAATGCAGGGTCCATCACCGTTAACAACAATGGTATCTCCATCCAGACCTTCCAGAACACTTGCCTGCATGACAGCGTGTCCGGTTCCTAACTGAGGCTGTTGAATAGCATACTCTACAGAATCCTGCAGATATTCCTTTACACTTTCAGCACCATGTCCAACCACAACAACAATGCGTTCCACTCCGCTTGCTTTCAGGGTATCAACAATGTGTCCGATCATCGGTTTGTTTAAGACGGGATGCATCACTTTGTTCAAAGCTGACTTCATTCTTGTGCCTTTTCCGGCAGCTAAAACAATAGCAGATTTCATAAAAACATACCTCCGTTACTATTTTATCAAAAAGTGACAGTAAAAAAAAGGCTAAGTGCCTATTTCCTATACGTTTTATGGACGAATTGTAAGGTTTCACCGTGAATTAAGGAAAAAGCATACAATCACAGCAAAGAATGGAGGAAACAGCATGCTCCCGTATACTTTACCATCATGCAAATTGGATTTCGGACACTGGAATAATGAAATATGCCGGAAATGATTACAATATGTGAATAGTTGTGCTATCATAACCGTGTTGATGGGAGGTTACCTTATGAACAGACAGATTCTGTTTTTCGATATAGACGGTACTTTGGTGGATAGTACCACGCATATTGTTCCTGCATCCACCAGAGCCGCATTGCAGAAGCTGAAGAAGGCCGGCCATATTCTATGCATTTCTACCGGACGATCTCTGCAATCTGTAACAGACGGTCACTTTGATGAGCTGATTGACTGGGACATCTTTCTCTGCAATAACGGACAGGCTATTTACAATCACGACAAAAGCCTTCTGCATATGACACCGATTCCAAGAGAAAGCGTCGAGGCCTGCATTCAGGCTGCGGAAACGCAGGAGGCTCCGCTGCTGATTATGGGAAAGAAGCAGATTCTTACCCGCAAGCCGAATGCATACGTGATTACCTCTGCAGAATTCTTTAAGGAATCCATACCGGATGTGGAAGCATATGACGGCAGTGATGTCATTATGATGATTGCCTATGGTCCTATGGGATATGCCTATGAGGAATATATGGCGATACCCAGCGTTGATGTTATGATCGGGCAGTCGACCTATGCAGATGTTGTGCTGAAGGGCTTTAGCAAGGCGATCGGTATCCGCTTTATTCTTGATCATTTTCAGATGCAGGACTATCTAGCCTTTGGAGATAGTTTGAACGATGTGGAAATGCTGCAGCATGCACGAATCGGAGTCGCAATGGGAAATGCCCATGAGGAAGCGAAGCGCGCTGCCGACATCATCACAAGGGATGTATCCGAGGATGGCATATATCATGCATTGCGGCAGATGAGGCTGCTGGATTTATAATCCCCTGCATTATGACAGCTTGGTTATCCAGGCTGTTTTTTTACTCCCTTCCGCATTTCATCCTTTTTCCGTTAGAAGGTCAATTTACCGTGTAATGCAGAACTAATCATAAAAAAGCAGCTGTGTTTGTGCAGGACAGACAACAGCTGCCTTGTTACATATATGCTGCAGAAATGCAGAACTATCCTTTTTACATATCTAACACGAATATATCTGTGCTATTCCTGACGGCAAGGAAAGAACAGCTCTACAACAAATTCTGTATCATCATTTTCATATAGAAAGCTGCCATTCATCCCTTTCATGATCTTATTAACGCTTTTCAGACCAATCTGGGTGCTTTCCTCCCGGGATGCGTCCTTTTTCTTACGATTTTTTAACCGAATCAGCACATTCCCCTTCTCCACCTGTAAAGAAACAGTCACAATGTGTTTATCCCCATATTTTCGGATATTGGAAAATACATTATCAAACACACGCATCAGCATGGCTTCCTCCCCCATGATTTTCCAGCTGCCCCTTTCAAATTTTGTCAATATCTCGAATTTCTGTTCACGCAGCTCCTCGCAATAGAACTCCAGCATATTCAGTACCGCCTGCTCCTCTATAGGATGCAGCTGCAGTTCCTCATCACGGGAATACACAAGGAAATGATTAAACAGCTTATCTGACATATCCTTGATCTGTTCGGCCTTCTGCCGGCTTTTTCGAATATAGTCATCCCTCGCTGCATCACTCTTATAGATTTTCATTTGAAGAATATCCAGATATCCAAGCAGAGAGGTGAGCGGTGTACGAAGATCATGTGACATGGCTGTAACAAGCTCCTGATTGGCATTGCGTGCTTCTTCTTCCTTCAGCATATTGTCATACAATGCATTGCGCAGATGATTCAGCTGCCGGGCAAGATCCGTCAATTCATCATTTCCCTTGTAAATGATCGTATGGTGAAAATCACCGGCTTCAATCAGCTGCATTTCCTCTTCGATACTGAGGACATATTTCATTTTGCGGTGTACAAACTGCATAATCACTACAATGAACAGCAGGATTGAAGCAACTGCCGCCACAATGAGAAACCGAATCATGAAGGAAAGACCGATAAAGGAATAGACAACAAGATAGGCTTCACCATCATGAAATTTCAGCGTATATTCCTGATCGTCCGGCTCATACAGATTCAGCCAGAAGGACATGGTACCCACATATGCCTGATCCTCCATCGTACTGAATGATGTTTCACTCAGCGTATCCTCATCATCATACAGATACAGCGTGAGATCCTTGTATTTTCTCATTTCCCGTTTGATGGCTTTTTTATTCTTTTTCGAAATATCCTTTTTCGTTATCGTATCCTGCAGGGTCTGAATCTGTTCACTCGTTTCCTTCTTTACTGCCTCTTCACCGACAGCCAGATGAAACATACGATACCGGTTAAAAAATAAAAACCCGAACAGTGATACGGAAACAACTGCCGCCAGTATAACGATACCGATAAATTTCAGGCTTAGCTTGGAGATATGCTTTTTTCTTGTTCCGACAGGGCTTATTTTCTTAATCAAAACGGTACCCCTTTCCCCAGACGGTTTTTATATACACCGGATTCTGCGGATCCACTCCCAGCTTTTTGCGCAGATTACGGATATGCACCATGATGGTATTATTTGCGGAATACATATACGGCCCCTTCCAGATAGCTTCATACAGCTCCTGATTGGAGAAAATCTTTTTTGGATGCTCTGCCAGCAGTAACAAAATCTGATACTCCATTTCTGTCAGATTTACAGCTTCCTCCTTCTTTTTCACCTGATTGCTGTTTCTGCTGATGACCAGATCGTGCATGATAATCCAATCGCCCTCCTGCGGCTCCTCCTTCCCCTTGTAAATGCAATATCTGCGCAGAAGTGCTTTAACACGGGCAATGAGTTCATTATAGGAAAACGGCTTCGCCAAATAATCATCTCCGCCGCTGGAAAACCCAAGCGCTTTGTCCTGGTCCATGGTCTTTGCAGTCAAAAACAGAATCGGCGCATTCGTGACCTCACGAATCTGACGGCATGCCTTAAAGCCATCCATTTTCGGCATCATAACATCCAGAATGATTAAGTCCATATCCTCTGCTTTTGCTATTGCTGCTTCTCCATCACCTGCTTCCTCCACCTCATAGCCCTCGTTCTCCAGAAGAACAGTTACTACCTCACGAATTTCCTGATTATCATCCACAATGAGTATTCTGCTGCCCATCGTCCACACCTCATTTCTTTTCTCTTTCATTATATATCAAAATACAGGCTCCTACTACCTAATGTTCATTAAATCAGCGTTAAGACTTTTTAAGATTTCAAAACTGGATTTATCGCAATAGTATGCCATAATGTTTATAGAAGGAGTGATGGTGTGGATAAGATCAGTGTCATTATACCCTGTCATAATAATGCGGGAGCATTACGCAGAGTGTATACGGATGTGCTGCGGGAATTAAAGAAGCTGCCGCTCAGCTATGAGCTTCTTTTTATTGACAATGCGTCCAAAGATGGAAGCTCTGTTATTCTGCGCTTGCTGTCACAGCAGGATTATGCATGCCATTACGTATCACTGAATCACCGTGTTACGCCGGTTTCTGCTATATTTCTGGGAGCACAGCTGTCAAACGGTGACTTTCTTATGCTCACCGACACCCGTCATCCCGCCTATCTCATACCGGAGCTGTACCGAACCCTCTGTGGGAGGACGCAATGCTGCGGAGGGAATCTCATTACCGGTAACAGACATATGCGAAAGCAGCCCTTTTTCAAGCTTCTGCGCAGGGAATATGTCGGTGAGGCTTTACTGATTGAGGATATCTCTGCATTTCGCAAAATACTGCTGCAGGATGATACCGGGACTGTATGGCTTCCTTATACGGAGCTGGAGCGCAGTCTGATCACCTGGCAGGATCGGTTGTATTCTCTTATGATAACATATGGAAACCGTGTTCTCACCTATATCGGAATGGGCCTCTTTATATTACTTACCGGTGTTCCCTGTTTCCTATTGTTTATGATGTTTCTAAATTTGTTGTATGCTGTCCTGCTTTATACAGGACTTTTCATAAGCCTGCTCTTCCTGTTCACCCGTTTTCGGCATCACTCATATTTCTTTCAGCATGAACAGCTTCTGCTTACGGATATCAGAGAAAGCACGCTGCCGAATCCACCCATTCAAAAGCCGGATATATCCAAGCTGTAGCATTTTGAGTCCTGTGGGAATCTATGCAGGCTTTCATACGGATAATATGAAAACGGCACAGACAAACCGAAACCGGTAATCCTATGCCGTTTTTTCTTTATGAAGCCAGCACTGCTGCTTTTCAGGCAGACATCAAAGAAGAGATATCCCCTGTTTGTCTATAGCCTTAACCTCCATTTACTGCTTGATCGCTGTACAGCATACAAAATACGTTTTGTTATGGAACCGCTTCTCTGCTTGCCGCAGAAGTTCTTTCTTCCTTGTAATTGCAAATACCGTACTTCCGCTGCCACTCATCAGCACCGCTTCAAACCCCATACTCTGCAGCTGGTGTTTGATGTCCGCAATTTCCGGAACCAGCTGAAAGGCACTGTATTCCAGGGAATTGGATATGACACTTGAAAGCTGCGCAAGGTCGCCCTGCTGTAATGCATGGATAACCTCATTGCAGTCCGGATGGTCGCATTTCTCAAAATCAAGCATAGAAAAAGCTTTCCCGGTAGGTACGCCCATCGCTGGCTTCACCAGAAGAATATGAAAATCGCAAGGCATGGCGAACGGTGTTATCCTTTCGCCAATCCCCTTTACCAAAGCACAGGTTTCCATGATGCAGAACGGTACATCTGCGCCAACCTGCTTTCCCAGCTGTGCCAGCTCCTCCAGTGAGATATCCAGCTTCAGCAAATCACGGATTCCGCGCATCACTGCAGCGGCATCTGCACTTCCTCCGGCAAGTCCTGCCTGTGCGGGGATATGCTTCTCCACATGCACATGGAAGCATTCCGATAGAGAAAAGGTCCTTCGCATCAGCTCCACCGCCTGAACGATTGTATTCGTTTCATCCATCCGCAGCTGTGCATCATTACACGTATAGCAGTTCTCACTGGACAGTGTTATGGTAAGCTCATCATGGAGCATCAGAGGAACCATAATCATTTCCAGCTCATGATACCCATCATCCCGCCTGCATACGACATTCAGGCAGATGTTAATTTTCGCATGTGCTTTTACTTTCATTTCTATGTACCTCATATAAGTTGATAAATTCCGCAAGTGTGACGCTTTCTGCCCGTCTTGTGCAGTCTATACCGCTTTTCTCAAGCTCTGCACGCGCCTGCTGCTTATCCTGACAATATTCCCCGTAATTGTTCAGTATGGTCTTTCTTCTCTGGCGAAAGCAAGCCTTAACCAATGGAAAAAAACTTTCTTCCTCGATATTCTGCGGTGTATCCCTGAAACGGAACTGCAAGACTGCACTGTCCACATTCGGCTTTGGCAGGAAAACGTTTTTCGGCACCTTCATCACCGGGGTTACCTCACAGCGATACTGTGTGATAATACTTAACGCATTGTAATCCTTGGTATTTACTTCAGCAGCGAAGCGGTCTGCGACCTCCTTCTGCATCATGACGGTGATTGCCGCAACGTCCGCTTTGGATTCAAAGATTTTAAACAGAATCGGAGTCGTGATATAGTATGGCAGATTGGCAGCAATGACGACATCATAGCCCTCTTCCCTGTACGTTCTGCACCATTCTTTCAAATCGATTTCTAAAAAATCAGACATGACCAGCTCAAAATTGTCATATTCCTGCAGCGTGTCTGCCAGAACATCAGGAAGCCGCTCATCAATTTCAAAGGATACAACCTTTTTTGCATACTCACACAGATACTGTGTCAATGCACCGATACCGGGTCCTATTTCAAATACCACGCAGTGATCCGACAGGACTGCATGTCGTGCAATTTTATCTACAATTCCGGATTCAATCAGAAAATTCTGTCCGTAATTTTTTTTCGCAAACATTCCATGTGTTTCCAGAATTTCCTTTGTTCTGGAAGGTGTCGCAATGGGTTTCTTCATAAGCTTATCCTTTCTAAAACAGCAGATAGAAGGTGGATACCAGCAATTCTATCAGCAGATATACAATACCTGTTAAAAGCACTGCGTACAACAGGTTTTTTATAATTCGAATCAGATTACTGTATTTTGTCGTGCTTTTGACATCAAACAGCAGCGGCAGCGCAAACAATAGAAGGGTAAAGACGAAAAGAAGCGGCTTCCGCAATGCCTCCTCCTCCACACGCACACAATACAGCAATGAAAACAGATACAGCAAATTGCATGTCATTTTGAAGATTCTTCGCTTCGTATACAGCTTCATATCCAGAAGCGGCAGCGGCTGATCAAGATTTTCATGATAGAAAATAACGCTCAGACCGTTTCGGCAAAGCACGTTCCATCCCTCAGCCAGAAAGATGCTTTCGTCTGCATCGTATTTCACATCGTAGAAGCAAACCTTCACATGCCGTCGTTTTCCCTCTACAAAACGAAAATTCATTAAAGAGCCAAGCATGACATAGCGAAAGGAGGACAATTCCCATCCCTCCTGCAGGATTTCAGATACCCAGCTTTCCAGTTGTTCCTTGGGACGCAGGGCAAACGTTACCTTAACAAGCTCATTCATATGGCTGTCCAAGCAGCTTTTCCACATCTGTTTTATGCAGCTGCAGCATATTCAGACGCTTGAAAAGTGTTTTGGCATTCGGCTTTCCCAGATACAGGGAGCGGGCAATCTGCGCTCTCTTTTCGGCACTGTCCTCTCTGCCGTTTAGTCCCAGATCCAGATATTCCTCATAGCTCAGTGTATCCTGCAGATGTTCATCAAAGGTCATCAGATGCGTTAATGCCTCCAGAATATCTTCCTTGCAGGCATGCTCCACACCAACCTTTTTGTTTGTTTTGGCCTTTGCCTTATCAATGAAGGCATTTTTACAGCCGGGTACTGCCGCATTGATGCAGGAACGTATTTTTTCTCCGGGAAAATCCGGATCCGTAAATATAATCACACCGCGCGTTTTCTGAGCAAGTCTGATCTGTCGCAGGATTTCTTTCCCCAAATGCGTACCGTTTGTTTCTATGGTATCACAGTCCAGAAAGCTTTTCAGTACATTTGTGTCGTTTTTTCCCTCAACCACAAGGATTTCTTTCATCTTCACAAGCATCAGCCTTTCCTTAATTACTATAGTACCATAATTATATCATGTTAAATACAGAGAATACCAGCTTAGCTTTTTGTAAAAGCAAAAGGACACAGAAAACCAGCTTCCATGTCCTGATGATTATAATGCACAGCTTCTGGCTCCGTTTTTACCACCCTCACGGATGATCTGCGCCTTTGCCTGTGTGTTTTTCACCGGTACGATAGCACCGGAGTTCTCACTGCCGATATACAGGTCGATATGATTTCCCTGAATAGCCCCGCCTCGGTCCAGTACAATGGCATAGTAGGGCTGATTCGGTGTAATACCACTTCCACTCAGACCGTGATCACTGATTTTCAGTATCGAACAAAGCGGAATGCTTGGGTCTGCGGCAACGATATAGTAATTGCCATACCGGATACCCGGCTGCCAGGAGCCATCCGGCATCTGTACACCAAGGTTTAAATCCAGTGCCACACCTAGGGAAGTACCGCCGCGGCCACTTTCACCGCCGCATCCATAGCAGTCAACGCCGTAGGTTGTGATTTTCGGACTGAATGCCTGCGAGGACTCCTTTTCCATCCTTTTCAGGCGTTCCTGTTCTTTTCTTTTTTTCTCCAGCTGTACTTGACGTTTCCGTTCCTTTACAACCTTTTCTTTCATTTTTTTCGCATAGCCTTCGACATCGGATTTCATCAGCAGCACACCATGCTCATCCCTCATGCTGCGAAACATGGAGCCACTTTTTTGCATAGGACCATAGGCATGAAAAGCCATGGCGGCCATGCTGGTATCCTTTGTCTGAATCAGACTGTTTGTATGAAGGGTATCCTGAGATACCGTATGTTTGTTATTCACAGTGTTCAGTGACTTCTGCGGTACAGAGGCACTGGAAGCACATCCATATAAAGCGAAAACACAGATGAATAAAGCGAATTTTATTCGTTTTGAGTTCATTGATGTTCCTCCTTTTACGAAACAGACACTAGTCTAGCATACTTTTTTTGACTTGTCCAATATTTTTATTTTTTAACATGTATTTATGTTTATTTTCCCCTCTACATTGTATTTTATACATATGAATTTGCAGAGGCATTTATGCCAGACCCTTTAAATAAAGGTATCTATGAACTATATTATGTCAGATATCTGATTTTTATGTGAAAATTTCTTTGTGATAATTCGGTATCTATTCACAAATGATATTTGTTTTTTCATTTGTTTCAGTTTTCTGAAACCGCTGTCGCTCCCCTGTTTATCGCTTTATCGCACCGTTTTCTCCACTTGTGAAGAAAATACGAAAAAAAGCCCGATTTTCGGGCAATTTCATTTCTATTCTTCGATTCCGTATTCCTTTTCCAGATAGTCATCATAGGTTGTTCGGCGGTCAATGATACCGTCATCTCTGATTTCTATGATACGATTTGCGATTGTCTGAATGAACTGATGGTCATGACTTACAAAAATCAGTTCTCCCGGATATTTTATCAGAGCATTATTCAATGTCTGAATGGATTCCAGATCCAGATGGTTGATCGGATCATCCATCAACAGCAGATTTCCCGCCTCCAGCATCGTCTTGGACAGCATACAGCGCGCCTTCTCTCCACCGGATAACACATTGACAGGCTTCAGCGGTTCTTCTCCGCTAAACAGCATTCTTCCAAGGAAACCGCGGATAAAGGACATATCGTCGATATCCGTATACTGGCTCAGCCACTCACAGATACTCTGCGTACCTTCAAAATACGCGCTGTTATCATCCGGTATGTAAGAAACCTTGATGGTATATCCAAGCTGAATGCTTCCTGCATCCGGTGTCAGCTCCTGTGCAATCAGCTTTAACAGCAGAGTGGTTTTCAGTGGATTGCCAATCAGCGCCACCTTATCTCCCTTCATCATGTTAAAGGAGATATTAGTCAGTCTGCAATCTTCGACCTGTTTCTCTACATCCTCAATATACAATATAGAACGACCACTCTCCCTCTCCGGTTTAAATTCAATAAACGGATATTTTCGAGTTGATGGCTGTAAATCATCCAGTGTTATCTTATCCAGAATTTTCTTACGTGATGTCGCCTGTCTGGATTTGGAAGCATTGGCAGAGAAGCGGGCAATAAAGTCTTCCAGCTCTTTGATTTTCTCTTCCTTTTTGCTGTTGGCATCCTTCAGCTGACGGCTGATCAGCTGGCTGGATTCATACCAGAAATCATAATTTCCCGCAAACAGCTTAATCTTACCATAATCCACATCGGCAATATGTGTACATACCTTGTTTAAAAAGTGACGGTCATGACTGACTACGATTACCGTGTTCTCATAATTCATCAGGAAATGCTCGAGCCAGGAGCATGCCTTGATATCCAGATGGTTGGTAGGCTCATCCAGCAGCAGCGTATTCGGCTTTCCAAACAACGCCTGTGCCAGCAGCACCTTTACCTTATCACTACCGGACAGCTCCTTCATCAATACATCATGCAGATCCACTGAAATTCCCAGGCCGTTTAACAGCGTTGCCGCGTTACTTTCCGCATTCCAGCCATCCATATCCGCAAAGGCCGCTTCCAGCTCACCGGCACGGATACCGTCTGCTTCACTGAAATCCTCCTTGCAGTAAATTTCATCCTTTTCCCGTTTTACTTCATACAGCTTTGTATTTCCCATCAGTACCGTTTCCAGTACCGTGTACTCATCAAAAGCAAAGTGATCCTGCTTCAGTGTAAATACCGTTTCATTCGGCTTGATGATGACAGAGCCGGTATCCGGCTTCAGCTCACCGCTGAGTACTCTCAGGAATGTGGATTTTCCGGCACCGTTTGCCCCGATCAGGCCATAACAGTTACCATCTGTGAATTTTAAGTTTACATTATCATACAGTGTCCGTGATCCAAAACGTACACTGACATTTTGCGTTTCTATCATTTTTCTACCTCCGGTGTTAACAATTATGCATTATATCATACAAACCGTCAAATGTGCAGAAAACATATGGGAATCTACGCTTCCTTATATATAAGAGGGTCTTTCCCCTCCCAATACCATACATTTTCTATACCAAAGGGTTAGATTTTCATTCACCATCTGCATTAGAGGGCTCACAGTATTTGATAATAGACTGTATTTTTTAGTATACAATTTCTACTATACAATAGGTATGAAAATGAAATATGGCAGGCACCTGACCGATTTCAGAGCCGCTTTCTTTGATATCGGCAACACCTGCTTTAATCAGGTGCATGGACAGATTCCACCTGCAAATATAGATGCAGTACACAGACTGCAGGAAAAAGACTTTCACTATGAGCCCTATTTTGAGAAGCTGTTGGATGTCGCAATTACCTATTCCGGCAATCGCAATACGATTTATTTCCGGCAGGCGTGACAAAAGCCACAGGCATTCACCAGCTGATGAAGCTGTGGAGGTTTCCCGGACACGATTATCTATGCTTTGGCGATACCAGAACAGATATTCCCATGCTAAAGGACGTGTGTCTGGGTATTACCATGGAACATGCGGACAAGGAAGTAATGCTCCATGCAGATGCGGTATGCGGCCGCAGTGACTGTAACGGTATTTCGAGTTTTCTAAGAGCATCCTCTCTTATAAAAAAGGAATCGTATGCCGCATTCCTAAGAAAATATAAAATGTTTCCATATGCAGATGAACTGCGTATAGAAACATTTTTTATATGATATTTTCAGTTGACTGATGAGAGCTTTACGAAAACAGCAGCTCCATAGATTCCTTACTGTTGATTTGAACAATTTTATAAAAGTATTCTTTCTGATCCATATCCGCACGCTCCAGATCCTCTTCGATACAGCCATCCCGCAGATACAGCAGCCGCCTGGAATAGCTCGCAATCATGGCATCATGAGTCACCATAAGGATTGTGACCTTCTCACGCTCATTCAGCTCCTTTAGGATTGTGAGCAGTGTATGTGAATTTTTGGAATCCAGACTGCCGGTTGGTTCATCTGCCACAATCAGCTTAGGCTTGTTAATCAGGGCTCTTGCGACCGCACATCGCTGACACTGTCCTCCGGAGCATTCCACCGGATATTTATCCAGTACATCCACTAGCTCCAGCCTCTCTGCGGTTTGCTGCACACGTTTTCCGATTTCCTCCTTCGACATGTTTGACAGGGTAAGAGGCAATGCGATATTTTCCTTCAGCGTCAGAGTATCCATCAAATTAAAGGACTGAAAGATAAATCCTAGATTTTCATACCGGAATTTTCCCGTTTGAGATTCCAGCATACTGTAGACATCAACACCATTGATCTTGACCTTTCCCTTTGTCGGCATATCAATTGTGGAAAGGTTGTTGATCAGCGTGGACTTCCCGGAACCGCTGGGTCCCATAATACATATAAAATCTCCTTCGTGCACTTCCAGTGAAATGCCGCGCAATGCTTCAAATTCATTTTTTGTATGACGATTATAAATCTTCGTTATATTCTTAGCTTCCAATATAGTATTCATATTCTGCTCTCCTATTCCTCCATATATGCTTCCATCAGATCCTGACGGAAAATCAGTTTCATATAAATGCGATACATCACCACAGCCGCCACCAGCAAAAAGCCGATATACAAGCTGTGCAGCTGTAATACAAAGCTCCACGCCACATCCCCTTCTGCCGCAAACAATGAAGTTATGACCAGTAAAGGCGGCAGAGATAACAACAGAATGATGCCGTAAAAGCCGACGATTTCCTGCTTGATAATTTTTCGGATATCCGTTTTCAAATACCCGATCGCCGTCATATTGCGAAAGACCTGACACTTACTCAATCCGTCGGCAGACAGCTTATAAACAAGACAGATACTGATTTGAAGCATCGATACGAGAAAGGCGATCATAACAACCATAAAGGTTGCCGTGTCGTTATAAAATTTACACAGATATAGAAATAATACCGCTGTTGACAATAAAATAATCGTAACCAGAAGATTTCCGTTGACCATGCTGTAGCGCAGATTTCCCAAAGATATCAGAAAATGGCGATTTTCTGCAAACATCCGTTTTTTCATCAGGGTTAATACATCCGGAAGTATATAACGAAATACATTCCCTGCGCCGAATACGATGGCTACACCAAGATATATCAGAAAAATGGCATTCATATAATGATAATCAATCGAGAACAGCAGATATATGGTCAGCGCATACACACATACATATACGATTTTCATAAATACCTGCTTCTGTTTTCCAATCGGATTCATCGACCGTCTGGCACGCAGCAGTTCATTCATGGAATCCATGCGATAGACAAAGCCTGCATCGACAATAACCAGCCATACGGAAACAATCACAAGGGTAGCGATGCAATATCCAAGGGCTGCGGAAGAAAAGGTGAACACAGGTGCCTGTATATTCATCGACAGATAGATGACATGATTCACCAGCGGAAACACACAGCAGCCGGCAAGAGCTCCCAGCGGTGCTGCAATTCCCATGATCATAAAATTTTGCACAATCAGGAACTTGGCTATTCGAATAATACTGCTACCGCTGATCATCATTACACCAATATCATGTGTTTTTGACATCAGAAAAAATTTGTTTGAAAAAAAGACTGTCAGTATGCAGATGAAAATCATAAACAAAGACAGCATCATCGTAAAGATTCCGGATCCGATGCCTCCATCAAAGGAAGCAACAAGCGACATTCCATCCTGTGACATTGCAGAGGCATTACGCAATGACTCACTTCCATAATAGGGATTTGCGATGATTGCGAAAAACATCGTAATCACAAGGGAAGCGGAGAACATCGAGAATGCGAAAAAGAACGCATCTGCAGGCTTTCGCCTCAGATTCGTATAAGAAAAACGAAGTAATTCCATATACTCTCCTCCATAGTTTTAAACATCTAGCCATTGTAAACGTTAACACAGAAAAGTTTGCTTTGCAAGGCTCAAAGAAGATGATGTCCTACCTTTCCTTTAATATTATTCATGCAGCAGCAACAGGATTCACAATTTTCCGCAGGCATGGCATTTAGATTATCGGTGAAAGAAAATGAGATATCCATCTTTCAAAAGTAAATGCATACCATACACCCTGCCTGAAAAAAACAAGGGTTCTCACTCCCGGCTTTGATGCAGCAGCTGTGCAAATGGAGATACCTCCACCCTATACAGTCAAGTTTTCTCACTACATGTATTGCCTGTTATAAAAAGCAGAGCAGCAAATTTTGGTTCTAACACAGTAACATATAAATGATTAAGCTGTTGAAAAGAAAAAGGTGTCTGATAAAGTGATTCTGATGTCACAGACAAATGCTTAACCGTAGTAAATTGAAGAGATGAATAAAAGGGAAGATGATATAAGGCTAAGGCTGCCACATCTTCCTTTTCATAAATATTATAAAATTTCATAAAAAGCTACTTCTATTATATCCTAAGGCAAATTAGCCTCTGAATTTTCATCTATTTATTTTTTCTCATAGACAGCAGGATTTCCCCATGTCCAGGTACCTTTTTGTGCACCGATTTCAAAGTGCAGCATGGTGATTCCCAAATCCACCATTTCAAAGGAATCCGTATGGGCAACTTCAGCATAAACACAATCCTTTTCCTGACGGAAGCGCACCGGCTGTTTAAAAAGTGCTGAGGGTGCCAGCTGCACTGCCTCCATTCCGTTTTTCATCCAATCCGGACTGTGCCCTGTGATATCTGACATTTCCTCCACGGTTTTTCCTCTGCGCCGTGTTGCATGCGAAATCAGCTGTTCCTTTAAGGTTTTCTTATGTGCGGTATAGCCGATCGCGATAACGCAGTACAGCTTCTCATCTTCCTTTACATAGGGCTTTAAAGCATCTTTCGCAAAGGTACCGCCAACCCAGCAGGTTCCCATATTGCGCTCTACCGCCTCCAGAATCAGTCGTTCACCGAAATATCCCAGCTTCTCCTGCATATATACATCACGGGAATTGCCCATCATCATAATGAAATTCTCAACATTGTGAAACATGCCGTAGCTGTTGCGAAATCCCTTAAAGATTTCCGGATGTCCGCATACCAGCTTCATATGCAATCCGTGCTTCTGGTTATACATATGAATGCGTTCCTTTAAAAAGGTTGCATCCTCATCCCGCAATTTCTCTCGCAGATAGCTTCTTCGGGAATGTCTTTTATACATAGCTTCCTTCAGCATCTCAGTTCCCCCTATTCCTGTCTTCAAACCGCAGCTCATTACGAAATTTCAACGGCAGATCATATAGAATTTCCTGATTCACAACAGCAAAGCAATCCTGATCGGCATACTTTTGAGGTGCATGTGCATCCAGACCATAGACGATATCCACATCATAGGTACAGGCAATCTCCCAGAAGCTGCGATATGGATAGGTGTAGCGAAATTCCTCTCCCAGCTTGCGTTTCCCATAGCGCAGGCCGTTCAGATTGACCTCCAGAATAATCCCGTGCTTTTGTGCATTCGCACAGATTCTATGGGCAGCCTCACAACAGGCTTCTGTCCAGACTTCCTTTCCGAACATAAACAGATCAGGATGCGCAATGATATCCGGTAATCCCTTCTCACAGGCCTTTTCAATCAGCGAAGCGTAGTGAAGTACATCCGCATCGCTGTGATTATCATAAAATTCCGGCGCATACAATGCAGGGCCATGCTGTCCGAGAATGAGATAGTCCATCTCTTCCTTATATTGCATAAGCTCATCCAGCTGTTCCTCAAAATATTCGATTTCCATCCCCAGACGGATTTCGATTTGATCCTGATAAGTATGCTGCAGCTTTCTCACACTGCTCACATAGTCTGCAAGCTCTTCCACCCGCATACGCTCTCCCGGTGCATCACCGTTACAATACGGGGCATGGTCACTGAAACCCATATACCGATACCCATTCTTTATCGCTTCCTTTACATACGCTTCATCACTTCCTACAGCATGCCCGCACCGTTCTGTATGACTGTGATAGTTAAAATTCTGCATATTTCCGCCTCCTTTCATAAACTTCTATATTATATAGGAAAAGCTATAGCTCCTCCTCATAAGTGAACCCAAGACCCTGTACTTCATTTGCTTCCATAACGATAACAAATGCCTCCGGATCAATATGCGACACCAGATGCTCCAGCTCCGGCAGCTGCTTTTTGGATACCACAGCCATTATGACCGGTCGTTTCTCGGAAGAATAACCGCCGGTTGCTTCCAGAATCGTAGTCCCGCGCTCCAACACCTCATGAATACGGTCCATAATTTCCGTATGCTTATTGGATACAATCATCACATTACGCGCATCATGTCCACCGATCATCATGGTTTTATTGATCATATAGCTGCTTACCCAGACTGACAGAATTCCTGTAAGTGCAGCCTGCAGTCCGTATACGGCAGCACCAAGCAGTACGGTAAGCGCGTCCACAATCAAAACCAGTGTCGGAAGCGGTATATGGGTATACTTGTTGATGATCAGTGGTGGAATATCCATACCTCCGGTACTGGCACCTGTACGAAACACACAGCCGACACCGATGCCCATCAGCGCACCGCCGTAAATGGTGGCTAAATATTTATCCATGATAAAGGTATCCGGAGCAATCACATGTTTTGCCAGATAGGACAGTAAAGTAAGCAGCAGCGGATAACAGATTGTACTCAGAATCGTTTTTGCCGCAAACTTTTTCCCCAGGACAAGTGATCCTGCAAGAAACAGTACGACGGTCAATACATTGATCACCAGTTCAGGATTTAAATGAATCAGCGGCTCCAGTGCGATTGCAACACCCGCCAGGCCCCCCGTCAGTACATCATTGGGCAATATAAACCAGGCAACCCCCATGGCCAGAGCAATATTTCCCGCAAGGATCCACAACGTATCCTGCACCAATTCTTTATTGCTTAATTTCAAAAGTATCCCTTCTCTCTTTCATGCTCCTTCATTATAGCATATTTTAGAACGATATCCCGTACTCTTCCCTATTGTGTGTCTACTTATAGTATCTATTCATATCAGCAGTGTAATGTTTAACATTTTAAAGCATGAAAAAGAAAGATACTCCACCATTAAAAACGATGAAATATCTCCTCATTTCTATTTATAAGTTAATCCAACTCCTCGCCATTTGTTTCTATAACCTTTTTGTACCAGGCGAAGCTGTCTTTTTTTATTCTTTTCCCACTGCCCTTTCCATAATCATCATAATCTACATAAATGAATCCATAGCGTTTTGACATTTCAGAAGAGGAACAGGAAATGATGTCAATCGGTCCCCATGCATAATAGCCTCTGACATCCACACCATCACGGATTGCTTCTTTGATCTGTTCGAAATGATTCCGATAGAAATCAACACGGTACGGATCATGAATATGACCATTTTCCAGTTTATCATAGAACCCGCTTCCGTTTTCTGTAATATAAATCGGTTTCTGATAACGATCCCAGAAGGTATTCAATAAAATTCTCAATCCGATCGGATCATAGGTCCAGCCCCATTCATTTGCGGGCAGTTCTTTATTACGGATGGAGTCATTTCCGTTTTCAAAGCTTTCTTTTGTCACAATACGAGTGTAATAATAGGAGAAGGAAAAGAAATCACATGTATTCTTCAAATCCTCTTCATCCTGTTCTCCAAATTCCACATGAATATCATGATCCTCGAAGAAGCGCAGGGCATATCCCGGATACACGCCTCTCAAAAGTACATCCGAGTAGAAATATTCCATCTGGTTATGCTGAAGGGCTGCCAGCTGATCCTCCGGCTTGGAAGTTGCCGCATAATCATGTCCGCCGCACAGCATCATACCAATTTGTAAATTCGGATACGTTGCGTGTGCATATCGTGTAGCGCGTGCACAAGCGACCATTTCATTATGCACAGCCTGATATTTCGCACTCTTTAAATCATCAACCATATCTTCGGCAACACCCAGATGGTTAAAGGATTCATGAGAAATCAAGTTAATCTGGTTTACCAGAATCCAGTGCTTAACCTTATCATGATAGCGGTCGAAAATCACTTTGCAGTAGTTCTCAAAGAAAGAAATGGTTTCTCTGGAATACCAGCCCTTGTACTTCAGCGTAAGATGTAACGGCATCTCATAATGGGACACGGTAATCATCGGCACCATATTGTGTTTGAGAATTTCATCGAAAAGCGCATCATAGAACTTTAAGCCTTCCTCATTAGGAGCTTCATCATCCCCATTCGGAAATATTCTCGCCCAGTTGATGCTGGTACGGAAGGTCTTCAGTCCTAATTCAGCCAGCAGTCTGAGATCCTCTTTATATGTATGGTAGAAATCAATACCCCGGCGTTTTGGAAACACCCTTCCATCATTGTTTCCGGCATTCATTGCATCCTTCACGTAGGCGGAAGTAACTTCATCATTATATTTCTTTGTAATATCAATATCATCACGGAACTCATTGATATCCGCAACACATAATCCTTTTCCTCCTGCTGTATAGGCACCCTCCAGCTGATTTGCAGCTACAGCGCCGCCCCACAGGAAATCTTTTGGAAATCCATCCGGTATTCTTGACATATTTGCCTCCTTAACGATTTTTATTTTTCTAATGCAGAAATACGTTTTTCATAAGCACTGAATATTTTCAGCAGCTGCTTCGCAATATTGATTTCACTGTAAATCGTCATTAACGTATCCTGTGCATGCGCAAACAGAAGAGAGTATTCCGACTCATCACCACGGGTTTCTCCCTGAATTGCATCGGTCTGCACTTTATGAGCCTCTGTAATCTTTGCCTGTGCTTCTTTTAATTTTACCTCAGCTGTTTTAAAATCCGCTTCAGAAATGGCATCCAGTGCCTCCTTGCATGCGACCCGGGCATCCCCGGCATGCAAGATAATAGACATTGCGGATTGTACTGTTTGTTCACTCATCATAATAACTCTCCTCTCACTATTATTCAGCAGCTGCTTCTGTTGCAGTTTCCTCATCAATACACTGCTTTTCATAGGCTTTGAAGAACGGGTACCAGATCGCACCGCCGACAACAAATATAATCAGCATGACTGCAATGGCCATAATGGATCCTTCCGATGTGATCCATGTGGAAATCGGGAATGGACAATACCACATTTCAAACTGAATTTTAGGAATTGGGGCAATGGCGATTACCTTACATGCGATTCACACCAATGCCGGTAACACGATACCGTTAATCCACATAGGCAGCATCATAACAGGGTTCCATGCAATACAGCCGAACACCACAGGTTCATTGATATTGAAAATCGTTGGTCCGATACAGGCACGACCTAAAGATTTCAGCTTCTTCGACTTGGATAATGCAAGGAAGATAACCAGCGGCATGGTGCAGGCTATTCCACCGATCCACAGATAGCAGGTATAGACGCAGGATTCCGTATACATGTTCAGGTTCGCTACAGACGCTGTTCCTGCAGTTGCCAGTGCGATATTTGCGGCGATGCTCTGTAACTTTACAGGAGATGTCGCAGGTGCAAGAACCCATGAAGAAATACCCATGGAATAAATAAAGCATTCCAGAAAGCAGACCAGGATGAATCCATACCATGTATTCATAATACCCTGTAATGGCATAAAGAAGGAAGTGATAATCGCATATAAATCGATGTTCAATACCTGTACCACAATAAACCCGGTGAATATGATTCCGCCAATTGGCAATAATGCATCAAACCACTGCCGTACAAAATCCGGGATTGCACTGTCTTCTTTAAAGAATGAGAATTTGCCAAACAGATTAAATACAATACTGGTCACAATACCGGTAAACATTGCACAGAACATTCCGCCTGCACCAAATGCACTAGAACCAAACCCCGGTTCCCCTGCTTTGACAAGCTCCGGAGTAATGGATATAAAGAATAGAATCAGACCGGTTGCACCGGCGATAATTCTCTGCTTTCTCAATCGTTTCTTCTCACAGAAGTTAAACGGAATCAGAAAGCTGACAAGTACAGAAATCATTCCCATTGTCCACCCATAAGGTGTCCAGAAGGAAAAGGGCAGAGTCACAAACCCTTCGATAACCGTTCCCACGCAAAACAGGGATCCCAACAGGATAAATGGCAGTACCTGCATGATAGAGTCCTTTATCGTAACGACCCAGGTGTTGTGGTTAAACTTATTCATTTTCGGCGCAAAACTATTTTCAAGCCAGTTTATTAAATTATTCATATGTATCTCCCTTTCTCAGTAACGATTATTTTTTCATTTCCTCAAGTAAGTGGGCAATCGCCATTTCTCCGTTTAATACAGAGTAATAATCCGGTTTCATTAAAATTACTTTGACATCCTCCCCATGTGTATACTCCTCAACCTCATCCAGAATATAAGCCAGGTGTGGTCCAACCATCAGGACATTGATTTCATCAATATAGTTTTCAATCTCTGATTCACTACGTGCTTTGATATCAATATCAAGTCCCTGTTTGGATGCAGCCTTTCTCATATTGGCTGCCATGAATCCGGAGCTTGCTCCGGAACCGCAGACGAGTAATACATTTAATTTTTCCATAATAATCTTCCTTTCAGGCTTTTTCGCCTCATCACACCTATAGTATGCCAAATCGGTTTTTAAATTTCTAATCATGTTTTGCACGCTGTAGGGGCAGATAATTATTTTCCCCAAGCTCGTGCAAAATTCTGGTTGAGAATTACAGTCCGGTAAAATATAATTTTAACGTATAGTGATTTCTGAACAAAAAGCAGGTGATGAAATGAAACAGAAAAACAAAGAGCTGCTCCGTGCTTTATTTGACCTACAACCGGCAAATACCAATTTATTAGCCAATCATCTGAATGTTTCTGTACGCAGTATAAAAAATTATGTACGTGAAATCAATGAAGAATATCCCGAAGCTATTCATTCATCAAGGGAAGGATACCGTCTGGATATGGAATTAGCGAAATCCATACTGGATGAAACTGCAGATCATATTCCCCAGACGTCGGAAGAACGTGTAATCTATATTTTAAATCAGCTGATTAATCATCATCAGGAGGAAGCAATTGATATATATGATTTATGTGATGAATTGTTTATCAGTCTTTCTACCATCAAGAATGAGCTGCAAAAAGTCAAGCGCAGACTGGCAAAATATGATTTGGAATTAGTAAGTCAGAAAGATCAGATTTCTATAAAAGGATTAGAAAAAAACAAGCGCAAATTACTCAGCACCCTGTTATATAATGAATCCAATGTTAATTTTGTCAATTTAAAATCATTACAAAACTCCTTTCTTGATATTGATATTCCGTATATTAAGAATACGGTATTACAGATATTTGAGGATTACCATTATTTTATCAATGACTATTCTTTGATCAATCTGGTATTGCATATCACCATTGCGATTGACCGTATCCGGAAGAACAATATCAATACAACGAGCATTGACCAGCAGCCGGCGGTTCACCTGCATGAGTATGAGCTTGCGGAAAAAGTGGCAGGACGTCTGGAAGAACATTTTCATATTACCTACAGTAAGGCGGAAATTTATGAAATGACACTGCTGATTATTTCCAGGGCGACAACAATTGATTATAAAAGTATAAACGCCGCAAACCTGGAGGATTTTATCGGAAAGGAATGTCTGAATCTGGTAAAAGAGCTGATTCTCGATATCAACTCCTTCTATTATATTGATTTGAGTGAACAGGAATTTCTCATCCGGTTCGCCCTTCATATCAAAAATTTACTGGTGCGCTCCAAGAATAATTACTTCAGTAAAAATCCACTCGCGGATGGTATTAAAACCTCCTGCCCTCTGATTTATGATATATCGGTTTCTCTGGCCGCAACGATAAAAGAAAAGACAGGAATTTCTATAAACGATGATGAAATTGCCTATATTGCCTTTCATCTGGGAAGCGCCCTGGAGGCACAGAAAAGCCTGACAGAAAAAATAACTGTAGCGTTGTATTGTCCCAGCTATTACGATATGAGTCTGAAGGTTACCGATGTGATCAAGCGCTATTATTCGGATGAATTGCTGATTACAAATATACTTACCGATGAAAGTGATTTTGATAAAATTAAGGATACAAATCTCATCATAACTACAATACCTGTTTCTGTAATTACTTCCATACCTATGATTCAGATTAGCATATTCCTCAATCAAAAGGACAGACAGCTGTTAAATGAAAAAATAGAAACAATCCGTAAATTAAAAAAACGCAGCGTTTTTGAAGGCTATTTGAAAGAGCTGCTTCTGCCTGATTTCTTTGAGGTCCTGAAGAGTGGATTTTCTACAGAAAAAGAGTGTATAACATATATGGTAAATAAACTGATTGCGCATGGATATGTGGATAATGAATTTGAGAATGAAATAATATCCCGTGAGAATATGTCCTCGACAGCTTTTGGCTGCTTTGCGATTCCGCATGCAATGAAAATGCATGCCAAAAAGACAGGGATGAATATTGTTATCAGTGAAACGCCGATATCATGGAATCAGCAGGATGTGTATCTGGTGCTCATGCTTTGCTTTAACAAAAGTGACCGTTATATTTTCAATGAGATTTTTGATCCGATTACCATGATTTTAAGCACACCGGAAAATGTCAAGAAGCTGTGCGGATGTCAATCCTATGAGGACTTCATTTCCACGATGTCGGATCTGTTACAGTGAAGCAGGCTTAAAATTTTCCTGCATGTAGTTTACCGTTTGAACTAAGTAGAAACCCGGCATGCTCGACATACCGGGTTTTACTTTATTATGAAGCAAGCAGCTGCTTCCTTCTATACATGTACACATACAGCACGAGCACAAGAGCAAAATTTATCAGTATCACAACAAATGACTGTGCGGACAGAACAATCGTAGAGCTGTTGTTGATCTGCTCATAAATCTGTTGAGAATATAGAAATTTTCCCACATTGCGTATGGAGGCATTAAACATTGACAGCATGGGAATAAAGGAAGTAAGCAGCATGGCAGGAACGGACAGACCGCTGGCAGCCGTCTGATTATCACTCACAACCCCAATCAGTGCGCCAATAACTGAGGAAATCAGAATACCGCATGCATTCAGCAGCAGAAACATCCACAGCTCCTGCAGGGAGAATTTCCCCAGTAATCCCATAAACAGAACACCTGCCATACAAAATACAAACACATACGCTCCGATGCCCAGCAGATATTCCATCGGTTTTACATTTGACATCATGAGCATACGTAAAGAGCCCTTCTCCTTTTCCTCACTGATGATCGCAGACAGGATGAGAATCGGAGCCATGCATACATACATAACAGAAAACAGATTTACAAAGTATCTTTTCGGCAGTTCAAATTCGCCAGCAGAAAGTGTCAGAATTGCTGCGATTGCCGGAAACATCACAAACTGTACAAGCGTAGGCTTATTACGAAAGGTGTCCTTTAGCTGCTTACGGATGATTGCATATATATGAGAAGGCTTCATATCAGACCAGCTCCTTTCCTGTCAGTGAGATAAATACAGTTTCCAGTGTAGGCTCCATGGAATGGATGGTCTTCACATGTCCGGCTTCCATCAGATGCATAATCTTTTCTGCATCTCTCTTGATATCCAGCACAATACTCTCTCCCTGCGCTGTCGTTATGTTAACCTGATTCGTCGTATTGTATTTGTAGCAGATAGCTTCCGGCGTATCACATTCGATGATAGAGCCCTCATTCAAAAAGGCCACTCTGTCGCATAGGCGTGTTGCCTCCTCCATATCGTGTGTTGTCAGAAAGATAGTGACACCCTTTTCCTTCAGCTCAAACAAAAGCTCATGAATGTTGGATGTTGTTGCTGGATCCAGTCCCGAGGTAGGCTCATCCAAAAATAAAACCCTAGGCTCATGAAGCAATGCTCTGGCAAAGGAAAGCCGCTGCTTCATTCCCTTTGACAGCTTAATGACTGCTTTCTGTCTGCTGTCATACAGAGATACACGGCGCAGTGCCGGTTCTATGACATTATAAGGAAGCTGATACAGCCTTCTGTATATATCCAGATTATCTATACAGGATAAACGATCATATAATCCAGCTTCATCCAGCATCATACCAATCTGTGCATACGTATCATCACTTAGCTGTCCGGAATCATTTCCCAGAACATATGAGCTGCCGCCGTCCTTCTTTAATAAGCCAAGTAGAATCCGTATCAGCGTTGTTTTTCCTGACCCTGACGGTCCCAGAAGTCCAAAGATTTCCGGCTTCTCAATGGAAAAGCTGATATCCATTAAAACCATTTTTTCCGCAAATCTCTTCTGTATATGATCCGCTTCCAGTATTGTCATTTTTTCCTCTCCTCTTTCTTAGCCTTATAGGCCTCCAGCAGCTTCTGATATTCCCGATCCTTTCTTCGTGTGGCATATACACTTAGCAGAGTTGCTGCCGAGAAGCTTAACAGAAAGCAGACAACAAAGCCGATCCATGCTGCATGATCATCAACAGGAAACCAGCGGCATACATAAATAAACGGTAGAATAAGCATCATAACAACTGCAATACGCAAAATAATTTTGTAGGTCAGGCGCATTGCAGGAAATACTGTGGGCTTATCCAGAAGCAAATTGCATAATGCCAGAAGAGAGGAAAGCAATAAAAGCTCAAAAACAGCAGAAAAGGAAATACCGCCCTGCACATAAAAGCTTGACACCTTCATAATTCCATCCCGGCATGTGACACCTGCCAGTGCAATTACACAAATCGCAGTAAAAAAGGACATTGTTACATTTCTAAAAAATTTAACCAGATAGTTATACATGCCATTATTCCCCTTTCAGCTTCTGCTTAAACGCCTTTACATAGGTCCTTGTGACCATATGCTGATGACCGGTATCCAGATATACCCGGATTCTTGACCCCAGGTCTGCATGCATGCTGGTTACATGTTCCATATTGATAATCGTTGCTTTGTTGATTCGTATGAAATCATCATTCAGCTGTTCTTCCATCTGATAAAGCCAGAGCATAGACTCGTAACAGCCCTGTGCAGTATATAAAAAGGTACGCTTGTCACTGGAAGCGATAAAGCAGACATCCTCCAGACGCAGCAGATATTCCTTATCTCTTTGCAAGCCGATCAGCTTTTGATGCATAGCTGCCAGCAAGCGGAAAGCTGCCTGTTTTTCCTCCAACGAGTCAAACCGGATGCGGACATCCAGCTGTTGTGAATCCTTACCCTCAATGATTTTCATACCGCATCCTCCTGTTTTTATTATATTTGCACATGAATAGAAAAGCTATAAAATTCAACCAAGTTGCAGGAATCCGTAACTCACCTGCAAGAAAAAAACACCAACAGGAAAAAGCCGTTGATGTTTGCAAATATATCTATTGAAATATCTCCTGAAAAAGGGAACGCGGCTGAACCTCCGGAACACACACACTTTCTGTTCGCAGCGTACCGGTAATCGTATCTCCTTTTCCATCACCCTCAGTAATCACTAGCTGATTCTGTTTCCAGTCAGCCTGAAGATCCTTTCGGTAAGCAAATAATTCCTTATTATGAAGCACCATCAGAATATAGGATTCCTTATGTACACCACGAACCAGCTCGGAATAGATATCCTGAATTTTCTGTTTCAGCTCATAGGTCTGCTTCGTATTGCTGTCATAGCGGATTTCATAATCAATCTCTGCTCTGGCATTTCCATGAATCATAGCAGATGCCATAAGAAACCACAGACAGCCGATTATTGCATAACGTTTCATTTCTTCACCTCATAGCTGAAGTATGGACATCGATTGCAGGATTATACCTGTTTCTTTATAAAGGCAGAAAAGCTATTTTATCGCCTCATCTTTTTCTGTTATATACATTTAGATAGAAGTGATCGAAATCGCAACTCTGTAAAATGCAAGCTGACAATCCTTTTAAAGCAGGAAAAAATCAAGAATATGTGGATTTTTTTGGAATTTCATACCTTCTTAACGTATAGAAGTATGTAAGTGATGATGAGCTTACAGAAGGAGGTTTTCG
>OBWZ01000129.1_pt1 | contig 56127 bp, 43 predicted proteins | sample 1476561 | NCBI WGS metagenome assembly OBWZ01 (sample SAMEA2580138, study PRJEB22360) | human gut metagenome | biome: human gut; feature: human-associated habitat; material: faeces | place: Denmark | collected 2008/2010 | reverse complement strand
ATAACTTCTTTGACTCGATTGGGACTTCTTTATAGTAAATGGATCTGTATACTTCAGGATCATTTTCGTCCAGTTCTCTGAGATCGATGAACTTTTCGCTCCCCAGCTTTCTGTATTGTTTCGGATCAAGTGCTGTGATACGCTCCTCTTTCTTTAATTTCTTCAATGACTGTGTGACGACATACGATCTACCACCCATATCATTGAACAATTTGTTATTCTGTGATCCAAGTCCGCTATCAGAACAATAGATGAATTCAGAACAGTCAAAATCACGTATGACCTTCTGCTCAAGAGGCTTCAATGTTTTCTGTTCATTCTGTTTGCCAGGATGTAGGTCGAAAGCAAGCGGGAAGCCATCAGCATCCATAAAAAGTCCCATGCCTATGATTGGATTAGGCCGATTCTCCTTACTTTTACCATATGTCTTACTACCACTCTCCTGTTCTATTTCAAAATAATAGTTTGTACAGTCATAATAAAGGATCTTGGTATTCCGTTTATGAAGGAAATGTGAATTACGATAGATCTCAGCCTGGATATAATCTGATTCATCGGCAATAACAGAAAGGGCGCGATAGACGTTTTGGAGAATGTATTTGGGCTGTTCCAGGAGCGTCTGAGCAAAAGCGTAAGAGTTTTTCTTACTGGAAGGATGAAGGATCCGTGCAAAAAGCAAGTCGGAAAAAATATCATAAAGATTGTATTCATACTGATGGCGTCTTTTGATATTACGGCAGATATTATCAAAGCGGAGAGAAGAAATGATAGATTGAAGGAAAAGGTATCCGCAGTTAAAAGAGCGCTGCTCATTTTTAGGGATATAGTGCGTAGGAGATAGGAGAACGGAAACGGCTTGATTTTCCTTATTGTAGTCATCAGTAGCAATACGAGCCTGTTCTTTAGCCCATGCCATGACACCATCGCGGTCAGTAGAGAGCAAAAGGGAAAGTTCAGCCAAAGTGCCAAGCCGTTTATGAACTCTGGAAGTATTTTTGCCGTTCTTATCAACAAAAGAATGACAGATATAAAAAGTTTCAGAGGATTTAGATCGAGTAGTAGTAACTTTCATATACATCACCTATACAAATTATATCATATATTACCAATAATTACCATATAATAAAGCTAAAAATTTGACAAAATAACATAAAGAAAAGCCTATGATAAAAGGCTTTAGAAGCTATTAGCTATAAATAGACTGTCAAAGACCCGTTTCTATTCCGTATATTCTTCCATTAAAATCTCTCCACTGTCGAGCTTTGATTTATAATTATACCAATCATTTAGTAAATCTTTGATTGAACTATTACACATGCATGAATCTTTATCGAGGTGAAGAAATAGAATACCAGCTCAGGATAGAAATTTAGAAGTTCATACAGTGATAGGTTACTTCGTCAAATTTAATAAGACCACATGTTATTGTAGAACAAAAACGATACTCAGGATTGCTAAGTAAAAATTTAATATTCATACGTCTTAAAAAAGTACAAAGGACGATCAAATCATTTTGTATGTCTAAGCGTTTAGGATGACCTCTGTGCTGTAGAATACTTAAAAGGTGTCTTCGGTATGTCTTAGTAGCGCTTCTTCCTTAATATGGTTTCTTTAAGAACATTGTTAATTTCACTTACATTCTGTGATACATATTTAATTGCGAGTTCTCTAACAATAAGCATAGTGCTTAATGCAGCCAAGGTCAACTAATATACTCTTCCCTATGCTTCATAATTGGTATTTCTTTCTCAAGTAATTCTGTTAAGACTTGACGCTGATAAACAACATTACAATGAACTGCGCTATTGAAATCCAACATAACTGTATATGTTATTTCAAATTTTTTAAAATCATCTTGGAGTGCTCAAGTTGTGTCATTTATACATTTAAATCATGGAAAGCATGATGTATCTCCTCTCTGTAAGCTCTGTGTTAAATATATAATCTATTAACGGAACCACTTGTTAACACCTGAAAGGATGTAAAAGAAACACACCTTATTAGGCTTAGATTATGATGGTCATAAGAGGTGATATGAATGTATAAATATCCAAGACTAAAAGATTTAAGAGAAGATAGAGATTTAACACAGGAGTTTATTGGACGTCTTTTGAATACAACGCAACAGCAATATAGTAAATATGAAAATGGTGTTCAAGAAATACCAGTGCATCATTTAATTATATTAGCGAAGTATTATAAAGCAAGTTTAGATTATCTTGTAGGATTAAAAGATGATAAATAATGGAACTATTTACACTTGATAAGATTTAAATTAACTACATCTTATGAGGCTTATTCTATGATAGACCTAAGAGGTGCATAGAATGTATTGTTATCCATGTTTAAAGGACTTGAAAGTAGATAAAGATTTGACGCAAGCGTACATAGGAAAATTGTATAACACAACACAGCAACAGTATTATAAGTATGAGAAGGGGATACAGGAGATTCCTGTTCATCATTTGATTGCTTTAGCAAAGCTTTATGGGATTAGTATCGGAATTTAGTTATTAAACATAAATAAAAATTACAGGATTAATTTTGAATTAGAAAGGAAACTCATATGGAGATAAATAGCGAAGAAGTTGTAACTAAGATTGCAACGAATGTATTTGAAGATATTATAAGGGCTGGTTGGAACAAGGTTACGAAATATTTTAAAGATGAGAGTCGTAAAGACTCCATTGACTACAAAGACGCATACACTTATTATTTGAAAAATACATATCTAAAATATAGTAAGATAAAAACCTTGATTTATAGAAAAGTGCCTAAGAAACTTTATTCTTTTTATGAGTGTATTGGCGTAAGCTATGGTAAGAAAGTGATTGATACTTCAAAAGTAAGCAATTTATTGAGTATAAGTAGCAAAATTATAGTTACAGGAACTGGAGGAATAGGTAAATCTATACTATTTAAGCATTTTTTTATAAATGCAATGAAGGAAACAGATTTAGTGCCAGTTTTAATTGAACTTCGAAGTTTTAACATGCTCGAAACTATATGTCTCAAAGATGTGATTTATAATGTTTTAGTTGAAAATGGTTTTACCTTGGAGAGAGAATATTTTGAATATAGTTTAACCAAGGGCGCATACTTGTTATTATTAGATGGATTAGATGAGGTGAATAGAGATAAAACTATGAAAGTATCAGAGGAAATAAGAAAATTATCTAACCAGTATAACAAAAATAAGTTTATAGTATCGTCGAGACCTTCTGATGAGTTTATTAGTTGGAATGATTTTGACGAAATGCCATCAAGACATTTAAGTAAGCAACAAGCAGTTAGTTTAATAAATAGACTAGAATTCGATGAATGTATTAAACGAAAATTCGTACAAGATCTAGAAGTAACACTTTATGAGAAATATAAATCATTTGCATCAAATCCACTTTTGTTAAATATTATGCTGTTAACATTTAACAATCATGCATCAATTCCAGATAAATTAAACGATTTCTATGAACAAGCATTTGTAACACTCTTCAATATGCATGATGCTACTAAAGATTCTTATGTAAGAGATATTAGGACAGGTCTAGGATGTGAAGATTTTAAAATTATCTTTGCATATATATGCTTTAAATCTTATTTTAAAGATCAGTATGAATTTACAGAATCTGAACTTAGAGGATATATACAGGAAGCTAAAGAAAAATTTGATAAATTTAGTTTTAGTGTCGATGATTTTCAAGAAGATCTTATCTTGTCTGTGTGTATGATTATAAAAGAAGGTTTGAGTTATAGATTTTCACACAGGTCTTTCCAAGAATACTTTTCTGCATGGTATACATGTAAATTAACTGACGAAGTGCAAACTAAACTCTTGACAAGCTGGATAAAAGAATCGCGTTCTATTAGAAGTGATGCTTACTTTAGTATGCTTTATGATATGCAAAGCGAAAAAGTTAATAAGATTATTTTTGCTCCAGGACTAAGGCAATTAAGACGTTTATATAAAGAAAAAGGATTTAGTATAGATTTTATTGAAATTTTGTTTTCAAAAATAGGTGTAAGAGAAAGTCATGATAAGGTAAATAATAAAAAATATTCTTTAACATTAACTATAAAAAACGAATATTTGTGTTTTATGTTTATACTATCAAGTAATTTAAATGGATATACACAAGCAGAGCAAAACAATGAGATTACTGATGAGGTGTCCAGGCAATTAATTAAAAATAAAAAAACAAATTTTCATCCTAAGGTAAGTAGAAAAAAAGAATTCAACATCGTACATTGTGAATATGATATTAAAAGCGCTGCAGAGTGTGTAGGAGAAGATAAACTTTTAGAGGCTTTAGGTTTTTTAAATAAAACTATTTTATTTTCATTAGATATTCTGGAGAAAAACAGTAAAACATCAATTAGTAGGAAAAAGAAAGTTTCATCTATTATTGATGAACTTTAAATCTCTATATTCAATTTTGTTAAAATCTTCATAAGATTGTAAAATTATGCTTAATTTAATGAAAGGGTACCTGAAAGACAAAATCAACGGGAAATAAATGAGTATATCTTGTTGATGGCTTTCTTGATACTATGTTCAATGATTTTTATGGCATAACATGACTTTCGATATAAAATAATTGCTTCAAACCATTATTATATATTTATAATTGTGCTGATCATACAGTATAAATATTATGTTTAACTATAATAGAATAATTTTTCTTATTTGATATATGGAATTTAAACATTGGGAGGATTTATGAAGTAAGTTATAATGTTGATTGATAAAGGTGATTGCAAGTTTATGTTTGAAAAAGAAAATGATATTTATACTTTACCAGTGTTAAATAATATATTAAGTTTGGATGAAATAGAAAGTAAATCGTTAGATAAATATAGTATAGCGATAGATTCACATATTATAATCGAAGAGGCAGAAGATAATATAGTTGTTAAGGCGATAACAAAAGATAAATTAAATACTAAACAATACTCACATGCCGTGCTTAATGAAATACTGCCAAATGTATCAAATGAGAACTAAATACAAACATTGTCAAGAATTAAGAATAAAATATTTTTATAAACAATTAATGATTCATTTTGGTTAGGTGTTATTTTAAGTGTAGAAGATAAAGTTTCAAATTATGGAACCAAATACATATTAACTGATTTCTTATTGCAATTTTCCTCAATATTTTGTGAGGAGGTAATTAATTATAAGTTTGGTGAGATCAAAAACAGAAAATTCATGCATAAAGAGATTAAAGAATTAAGGAATTCTTATTTAAAAAAATGTCCCATAATAAAATCAAAAGAAATTAAAAATATGATAAGCTCCATGGGAATTAACTTTGATAAATATACGTTTGATATAGTAGTTTTTTATCAAATAATGTTTTGATTGATATCAATAGCAGTATGTGGAATAGAAAAGAACAGGATTTTGAAAAATATAATGGCATTATTATGAGTCCAAGAAAATGGATTGAAAATAATTTGCCTGATATAGTTCAATTAATAGAAATTGTTCGTAAACAATACGTAGATGATTTTTCTATAAAGTTTGGAAATATGATCATTGATCACAAATATTATTCAACTTATAAATTGTCTGATCGCTCAATATCAAATGATGAACGGATTTATATAATGCAAATAATAGGCTTATTGAAAATACAAGTGATACTTACAAAGTTTAATAGTAGTAATTTGTGCTTTGGGATATATGAAAAACAGTAGTTTTTAGATTTCGATAAATTTTTATTAAAATAAAAGCGGTTATAATTGAAATGTTATGGAATGATAATAAGAATAATAATTTACCTTTTCTGAATAATATACTAATGAATATGCCGAAAGAAGTTAATGATTCATTTTATATAATCAACAGAAAATGTAGAAATAATATACATTATGGATTTTATAATGAGGTTAGCATGGAGGAACTGATTAATTTAAAAATCATGCAGGAAATTTATTTGAACTACGTTGTTAAAGAGTTTAAAAAAATTGAATTATAAATCTAACATGTTATAAGATTATATTTATTTTGTATATTTGTAAATTGATACTATAATTTAATTATGAGTACACTTTGAGTACAATATTTTAGAGAACTATAAAAATATAAAGAATAATACTTCAATAATATAGAGAAAACTTACTGATTTTCAGAAATGAAGCTGAAAGTCGGTAAGGTTTTTTTGTACTTATTTTTTCTTTTTGCTTCCTTTTTGAAATTCCTCAACCTGCATATCACTCAGTTCCTGGGAGAGAAGATGTACCCAATGCTGAGTCAGATGGAGACAAGGCTCACTGTCAACCTCGCTGATTCTCAGACAGTACATATCTTCAAGAGCAAATATTGCGTGCATAAGACCAATGTAGGAATCAATATTCGACACAGTGAGGGTATGGGGCTGACTTCAAATATGGTAGACATTTCTTTTACAAGGTCACTTTTCGTTGCTCTGGCTTCTGATTCATATTGCGCCATACGGACGTCAGAGGTCTTTCCGAGAAAGCCGAGAATTTCACCCAACTATTTTTGGGTCATGCCTTTCCGATTCCGAAAAAATTTGATACGTTTGCCAATTGCCATAATGAAAGCCTTCAATATAGTTTTAGTCGCACCATCATGCCAGCTTGATTACGCTTTGCTTCATCTTGCTGTGGCGTGTGCCAAATACACCAACGACAAATCAGACCTGCGTGTGCAAGCACCCGCTGTTCTACTTTATGGCAGGTCTATTGCACTTAAACAAATTTGTTGAATTTAGTGTAGTACAGGGAAATAGAAACAGCAAGAATAACTTAAATAAAGTAATATTTTTCTGAAAGCCACTTGACTTAATGGAATTTATTTAGTGATATAAAGGGAACTTAAATAAAAAAGAGTTAAGAAAGGAGAGGCTAACTGAATGGTAGAAAAATCATTTATGACTGTAGAGGAAGTGGCAGCAGAGTTAAAGTGTCGAAGTCAAAAGGCTTATCATAAGCTTACGATAATCATTTTAATATTTCACTAGGCATGGTAAAATATGTATATCATTCATAAATCCAACACAAGAGGATTTTCTTACATCACAATATATAGCATAAATCATACCGATAAAATGAAGGAGCATGAGCCATGGACTATTTAGATAAAGTAAAAGCGCAGTTAAATAAAATGTCATTAGAAGAAAAAGATGCATGGATATTAACGCAGGCAAAATTGATCTCCAATAACAAGCAGAATGATTTTTTAATGTCACTATCTGGAACAAAGAAAATCATCGATATGCCGACACTTGATGATATAGATACCTTATGTACGAGGATTGAAACAGGTGATATCTATCTTGAGTATGTTACTCATTATCATGAATTTGACGAAGATGGCAGGTATATGGATGATTGGGTAATCTGGTATAATGATCCGTTTTCAATCCTGCCAATGATAGGGAGAATTTTTGCCGGGTGCCATCAGCTTGTAGTGCTAGAGGAATATCAAACGGTATATGATTTGTTGAGCAGGATTTTTGAATTAAAATTCTTTATTCAGGAGGGCGAAAATTCTGAGGATGCACCGGAAGAGGATTATATTGAATTGTCAGATTCTAAAATCGAAGAAGAGTTATCTTATGATTTAGATAAAGCAGCTACAGACTGGATCATCTCATTTATGTATTTAACAACTGAACAAAGCGATAAAGATCGTGCGGAAAAGCTTATCAATATGTTAGAAACATCCATCTGTAAGAATCTGAAGCCAAGGATTCTGAAGGATTTAGGCGGAACTGAGAAATTGTTTGTTTCTATGCAATCTGCTTTAGAAATTGCAATTGCTGATTTGGAAACACAAAAAGACTGAAATTCTGAAATCCGGAAATAGAGGTAGAAAACTTTTTGAAATAAAAGAAAAATTAACTCGAAGCAACGAACTTCTGACAGATATTCGTATGCGATGCTTAGAAAGGAAAAAGGAAGAACAAATGGAATCATTTTTAGAGGATAGATGGAATGATGTGTGTGAGGTTGTCGAGTGGTTGAGCTTTGAAAAATATATCGATGATCAACCGGAAATTGATACAGTTTTGGAAATTTGTGAAGAACTTGTTCAATCTGATGAAATTCAGTATGATGATTGGCAGTTAAGAAAAAAGGTAATTACCGATATTGTTGAACATGATTACTATGATTGTCTTGGCGCTTCCGATATTATGGATGAGCTTGCTGAAAAACTATGTACAAATGATGAAGAATACCTGATATATGCGGATATTCTATATACCTATAGAAATGAAGAAAAAGCAGCGTTTATATATAATCGACATGGCAGAGAAGATAAGTATATTACTTATTTAGAAAATTATTTAGGAAGTGAACAGAAGAATTATAATGCTTTAATTACATACTACAATCTGCATAATCAAAAGGATGATGCAATACGTGTTGCTCAGCTGGGATTAAAAAAATGTAAAGATGATTTAACAGATATCTTTATTTTTCTCCTTTTGCATACAAGAGAAAATGATGCTGCATGGTTTGAAAAATTATTTGCTAGCGCAAAACGGAGAAAGAATGTGGATATGAATAAAATTGATATAGCAATGCAAAGGTGAATGATGTAATGTTGTCAAAGGGTACACACATCTATGGAAACGATTTAGAATCAACTCTTTTATAATCAATGCAAAATCAGACAGATGGAGCGAACACACAAGTAAAGAAAAGCCAATAACATAAGCAAATAGACATCAATATTTTATCATGATAGGAGAACTCTTATGCAATATGAGGATAGAATACAGCAACTGGAACAGGAAAATGCATTTCTAAAAGCTGAACTAAGAAAAAGAGGGTATTTTTATCTTTCCGCAAATGAAAAGCTATCTACCATAGATAAAATAGAAATCTATTTAAGTTATTTCAGAGGAAGACCGGATGTTTATGCCGAAAGATACTTTAGTAAGAAGCATCAGAAATTCGGTTGGAATCCTGCATGTGACAGGAGTTTTCAAGCAGGGTGTAAAAAGGGGAAAATAAAAAATTATTGTAGTATCTGTCCAATCTCTCAATTTCCTTCTCTGGATGAGGATATCCTAAAACGTCACTTCACTGGGAAACTGACATGCGAAGGGATTGGAATTTATCCTTTACTAACGGATAATACCTGTTATCTTATAGCGATGGATTTCGACGAGGATAACTGGTTTGATGACATGCTGAGTGTCTATAAAACAGCCTTGCGCTTTGAAATTTATCCATTAATGGAACGATCTTCTTCCGGACAGGGTGGACATTTATGGCTGTTTTTCGAATCACCGGTAAAAGCATTAAAAGCAAGAAAGCTTGGTTCTTTGCTCATTCAGGAGGCAATGGAAGGTAATAAAAATCTAAACTTTAATTCCTTTGACAGAATGTTTCCCAATCAGGACTACCTGCCACAGGGAGGCTTTGGAAATCTGATTGCCCTACCGCTGCGACATGATGCGTATTTAAAAGGTAATTCCTCTTTTATCAATGATTTACAGCAGGTGATCGACCATCCCATAGAATATCTTGCTTCTTTGCCGAAGCTGACGGAACAGCAGCTGGATCGGATTTTAAACAGCTATTACAAAAATGATTATTTCTTCGATCAACAACAAATGGGATTATCCTTAGATACAAATATGAAATATTCCAAACAAATGTATGGTCTGGAAAATACCATGCTCTGTATAGAAAAGAAGAATTTAAATCTTTATACGTTATCTGTATTGAAAAGACTGGGCTCCATGTACAATCCGGAATATTTTTTGAAGCAGAAATTGAAAAAACCAATTTATCGGGAAACAACTCCCAGAGTACTGAGCTATTATGAGGAAGATGACAGGTATTTATATTTGCCGAGAGGACAAAAATATAAACTGCAAGAAATATTTCCGGAAGCTGAAATACAGCTCGAAGCACAGGTAACAAACGGTCAGGTAATCGATATAGCGTTTACAGGAGAATTGTGGCAGAATCAACAGGAGGCTGTCAATACACTGATGCAGTATGATATGGGAATTATGAAGGCAGTTCCGGGTTTTGGTAAAACAGTTATGGCATTGTATATGATAGGGCAAAGAACAGTATCTACTTTAGTTATCGTACCCAATAAAGAAATCCAAAAACAGTGGGAACAACGGATTCATGAGTTTTTAACCATACCGCCATGTAAATCAAAAAGAGACTCCTATATCGGAATTTATAACGGCTCCAAGAAAAAACTGAGAGGGCATATAGATATCGCCGTTGCTGCATCTTTAGCAAATTTAGAGAACATTGCAGTTACCCTAAAGGAATATGGCATGATTATCGTTGATGAATGTCATCATGCCGCCAGCGATACATTTACCAGAGTTTTGAGAAACGTGAATGCAAAGTATATATATGGCTTTTCGGCAACTCCCAAAAGAAAAGACGGATTGGAGAAAATCATGCATATGTTCTGTGGTCCTATTCGCTATGAAACAGTTCATTTCAAATACAGAATACATACAGGTTCCAACAGCTCCTGATTCCCAGAATGACGACTATGCGGTGTCTGGATGATAATAAAACCTACACGCAGTATTGCAGCGACATTATGAACGACCAAAATCGAAATTATCTGATTGTGAAGGATGTGGTGAAAGAATTTCAGAATGATGGTAAAATCATTATCCTGTCAGAGCGTAAGCAGCATCTGACAGTCTTATATGAGATGTTAAAGCACATGCATATACATGTGTATGTACTGACTGGTGAAAGAAAAACAAAAGAGAGAAATGAAATCATTGCAAAAGTACGGAATTTTAATAACCAGGAGAAATTCATCCTCTTGGCAACTAGCAAGCTTCTTGGTGAAGGCTTTGATTTGCCTGCTTTATCAACGTTATTTCTTGTTATGCCGATTTCTGATGAATCCAGGATAGAGCAGTATACAGGAAGAATTCATAGAAATGTGGAAGGTAAGGATATGGTGAAGGTATATGATTATGTTGATGCTCATATACCTATGCTGGAAGGAATGTTTCGCAAAAGGTTGAAGCAGTACCAGAAAGAAGGCTACTTTCTGCAGGAACAAAATCAAATTGTTGAAGTTTCCCAGCTGATGTATGAAGGACAGAGCTATAAACATGTATTCCTTGACGATATAAAGGCGTCCAGCAGTGAAATCCTGATTATGAACGCGCATTATGAGTTAGGAAAAATCAAAAGCTATTTTGATGTCATGCAGGAAAAGGCACATCAAAATGTTCAGCTGTATGTCGTCTTGAATGATGATCAAAGACAAAAGGAAATGCTCGTGCGAACGATAGAAGGAATGGGTGCAGCTATTTTGTACAGCAATCATTCAGCACATTTTGTTGTGATTGATAAAGAAATTATCTGGTACAGTGATATGGATTTCCTTGGAAGGGCAAAAAAAGATGGTTTAAGTACAAGGCTGAAAGATCCGCATCTGGTAAATGAAATTATGAAAATTGCACAGGATGAACAGCTGCAAAATATAGAATGACACAAAGGCAAGCTTATGGTGAATAAGAAAATGAATGTAAAATAGAAATAAAAAAGCCAGATACTCCAATGCCATTTGGAATTAAGGTAAAAGCTGTATGAGGAAAATGCCATTGAGGAAGCTATCACTGTTAATGATACCAAAGCCTGTTTCCGCGTAAAAAGGAACGATACTGCGGTTTTACAGAAAACAGAGCATGCCGTTACGATTGCTTGCAACTGTCCGTATTTTGGAGAATGCAGGCACGAGGTAGCTGAATTACAGTATCTTGAAAAGCATCCAGTATTGAAATCAATACAGACCGGTCACGACAGAGATTAGTCATCTGGATGATTTTTAGCTTGAGGTTAAGGAACAGCTGTATGAGCTGGATGAAAATGATGAGGATTTATCGCATGAGGAGTGTCTGTGTTTACGCTATCAGACAATTCAACATGATAGGGATGTGGAAACCAAGCTATGGATGCTGATTTATTTATCAAAGAAAATCGTAGTTTCCCCTGATGTATGGATGGTGATTGTTAAGGATCTGAATCAGAATCCGAAATCTGTAAAAGCGGTAATTTCAAACAGGAAGGAACAGGATATGATTTTCATGCTAAGCGAAGCAATATGAACTGTGGAGAAATCTGGTTCCTCAGCATAGGAAGCATTGATGGTATGCTTTCAGGAGAGAATGATGGAATTGGAACATGTATTCGCTAATGCAGGTATGTAAGGCAGGATAGCAGGAAAGTCAAAACTGTAAATACGTTCATATAAGAATCGGAGGTCCCCATATGGATGAGCATTTTATTTATATCGTACTGGAAATCGTATCGGAAATACCCAAAGGAAGCGTCGCAACCTATAAACAGATTGCGGAGCTGGCCGGCAGAGAGCGAAATGCCAGACAGGTTGGCAAGATTCTTTCCGCTTCCTCTCTGTATGGCGAATACCCCTGCCATCGCGTCGTTAACAGTGCGGGTAGAACTGCACCGGGCTGGGATGAACAAAAGGATCTCCTCATAGACGAGGGCGTGACCTTTAAACCTAACGGAAACGTTGATCTCAAAGCCTGTCAGTGGAAGATATAAAGCAAGCACCTCTATCAAAAGAACCACCAACAAAACCCAAACAGAGGAACGCTTAACCTGACGAGTGAACTTCCCAAATTACTGTGTGATAAATTATTTTCAAAAAGCATACATCAACCTTGCAGTTTCTAATGAGAAAACGTCATTTCCTGAATTCATGCTAACAAATTCTGAAAAAGTGTCTTATAATGTAACTGACAGGGGAATTTTCCCGCAAACTTTACAAGCCAAGGAGCAATCGATTATGGAAAAAAATATACGTCTGGTTATATGTGATATTGACAGTACCCTCGTTACTTCCGAAAGAGAACTGACACCAAGAACGAGAGCTGTCATCCATCAGCTTCACGCAAAAGGAATTTACTTCGGCATCGCATCAGGCCGGCCATTGGATGAACTGGCAAAAAAAGCAGCACTGTGGGGAATCTCATATCCCTTTGATATCCTAATCGGCATGAACGGATCCGAGCTTTGGGATAACCTTCATCAAAAGGAATTCAGCTACTTTAAAATGAAAAAGGAGTGGATCAAAGAAACAATGGAGCTGATGAAGCCCTTTGATTCCAACTGCTTTATCTATCGTGATGACTGCCTGCTCTGTGAACGCGATGATGCACAGATGCGCAAATCCGCCCTGACCAGTGACAAACATATGGTTGTCGTGGACTCTCTCTCTGTCATGTATGAGCAGGAGAACGCTAAAATCATGTATCGTGTCAAAGAAGATATCGTGGATGAAATCGAACAATATTTGAACGGACATCCCTCTCCTTACTATAAAGGCTTCAAAACGCAGCCAACCCTCATCGAATTTGCAGACAAACGGGTATCCAAAGCCTATGCACTGAAAAAATTCTGTGAATGTAACAGAATAACACCGGAAGAGGTCGTTGCCTTTGGCGATACGACCAATGATAATGACATGCTGGCATACAGCGGTCTTGGTGTCTGTATGATCAATGGCAGCGATGATACCAAAGCGATTGCAGATGATATCACCGCATACAGCAATGATGAAGACGGCTTTGCCAGATACATGGAAGAGCATTTTCTGAAATAACAGAGACATACAGGTGAATATCTCTCAGTCATCCGCCTAAACACAATAGACACATAGTTGCAGCCTGCATGCAAATCCTAATAACCCTCTGCAGGGTCAGAAATTTCATATGGACAAGGAAACACAGCATTCAATCACCAGTACCGACAATACTATACCTGTAGGAATCTCTGGTTTAAGACGATCTACAAACGAACGCATATCCAAAGAACCCGGCCTGCACAAAATGATAAAGCCCATAAAAAAGTATCCGTAAGGGATTCACTTCCATCAGGAATACATCCTATAGCCAGCCGGATACTTTTTACTACGCGATTCTTTCCTCTTGTTATTATCACACAAAATGCAATAACATGCCAATCAACACTTTTCGATTGATAGAGTAAAAAAGTTATGGGATTAAAATCATTCACATATATCTTAAACACAGATTCAATGAGAGTACATTAAATAAGGTATAGAAGTACATTCGTATTCTCAATATTTAATTATCTTCGTTTATTTAATTGTATCTTGATTATACGAATTTTCAAGTTTCTATTATACTTTTAATTTCAATTTAAAAATCCCATAAACTTTTGACTCTATCTTTTCGATTCACATCTACCGCTTTTCCTTTACTCCATACTCTTCAAAGACTCCACCATATCAATATGATTCAATACACGATTTGTAATCAGATTTACGATAACTGCAAAACCAAAGGACAATATCACCGTATACAGATAGCTTATGGGACGTATCGTCACAGCGAAATGGATCGACGGCATATTCAGCACATACGTAAGGCTCTGTGCAAGTATCGTACCGGCAGGAAGCCCAGCCAGAATACCCAGAAATGTCAGAAGCAGCGTTTCCTTATTCACATAGGAATGCACTTCCTTATCATAAAAGCCCAGCACCTTAATCGTCGCAAGCTCCCGTACCCGCTCTGATATATTTGTTGTGGACAATGTGAACAGAACAACGAAGGCAAGAGCGGCAGCCATGGCTAAAATCAGATAGACAACCGAGGTTATCAGGGAAAAGGAGGTTTCAAACGCATCCTGCATCGACGAAGTGCTTACAACAGACAACACACCCTCCCTGTCCTCCAGCTTCTGCACATAGCTGTCCTTCTGCTGTTTACTGATATCGCCCCTAAAATTCGCCAGCACTGCATTATCCTCATAAGAACCAAACAGCGTCTTATAGGTGTTTTTACTCATATAGATGGTATTTCCCAGATAATTCTGAACGATTCCCGTGACCTTCACACGCTTTTCCTTAAAATCGCTGTTCTGCACACGTATCGTATCCTTCAAAGAAAAATCTAAAACCTGCGATGCATTCTGCGTCACATATACATCGCCCATTTCAAGCGTTACCGGATCACCGTTCAAATCCTCCAGTGAGAGATACGAAGCCACATCCGCCTGTTCGGGAAAGACCATCAGCTGTACGCGTTCTTCCTTATTTCCACTGCTCTTGATTGTGGCATTATCCACCAGCAGCGCCAGGCACTCGCTCACCTCATCATCCCTTGAAAGCGATTGGTATACATGCTCATCATCCGTCATCACCATGAGATCATAGCGGTAAATATGCTCATACTGTCTCGGAATCAATGCACTGACGGAATCATTGATCGCCATGGCGCACAGCACCAGCGCACTGCAGCCCATAATCCCGAACACCGTCATCAGCATTCGTTTCTTATAGCGAAACAGATTCCTTGCCGTAACCTTATTCAAAAACGTCAGATTTCTCCATAACGGACGTATCCGCTCCAGCAGAACTCTTGCGCCTGTTCGTGGCGCCTTAGGCCGCATCAGTATAGCCGGCATATGCTTCAGCTCTCCATGAACCGCAATCCACACGGCAATCAGTATCCCGCCGGTAAACAATGCGATTCCACCGATTCCATACCATGCGTCAAACTGCAGACTGTAATTCGGAAGCAGGTATAATGTCTGAAAGATACTGAACACAAACTTCGGAAGCAGAAGGAAGCCGCCGATATCCCCGATGATACCTCCCAGCAGACAGGCACTTCCCGCATACAGGAGATATTTCTTCATGATTTCTATATTTCGAAACCCCAGCGCCTTGTAGGTTCCAATCAACAGGCGTTCTTCCTCCACCATTCTGGTGATCGTCGTTAACGCAATCAGAATCGCAACCGTGAAAAATACAATAGGAAAGGCTGTGCCAACCGCCTCGATGGAAGCCGCATCACTTTCGATATTGCTGTAGCTGGAAAGTGAGGAGCGATCCTGAATGTACCACTTCGGATGCTCGATGGAAGAGGTATCCACATATGCGGCGGCCTGTGGATCAATTGCATATGCCGCAAGCTTCATCTGCTCCACCAGCTCATCATAGCGCCTGTCCTCCTGCTGCTGCTTCACATCCTGTTCCAGCGTTTCCTTCGTCCGTTTGATCAGCGCCTCATATTCATCCGAATACGACGCCATATCCCGGCTGCCCTTCACCTGTACATAGGCTGCCGTATAGGCAGGGATAGAAATACCGTCCTCCCTGATAAAGCATACGTAGCGGCTTGCCGATATGGAGCGAAACGATGCTGCCCCGTCTTTATTGTTCAAATCCGAAGGGTCCTGCACGATGGCAGATATGGTATAAGTACTTTTAATCTGTGATGATTCATGAAACTGAATCGTATCACCGATTGTTTTTTCACTGTCATCCGCATAGGTTTTGGAAACAGCGATCTCTTTCTCGTTTTCAGGCAGCCTCCCCTTCAGGAGATAAGGTGTATTCAACTGTCCGCCCAGTGTCTGTACATCCGTATTCTGTGAACTGCCCTTTACGGAGGTATATACCGTTTCGCGATAGACACCTTCTGCACGCTCGATTCCATCCGCCTTTCGCAATGCCGCGAGATCGTCCTCATCCAGCCCCATCGTTGACACTATCTGAATATCGAATACCTGCTGTGCATCGTAAAACTGATCCGCACTGTAGCGCAGATCGTCACAGGCAGCCTTCAATCCGCTCAGCATCATGACACCAAGCGCAGTGATAATCAGGATGGAACAAAAGCGCTTCTTGTTGCGGAATATCGTTCTGCGGATATCTTTACCGGATGCTTTCATTATCATCACCACGCAATTTCGGAAACCGGCAGCGGTGTATTGCGTACCATTTCACTGACTGCCCCGTTTTTAAAGCGTATGATGCGATCCGCCATCTGTGCAATAGCCGCATTGTGTGTGATGATGAGAACGGTCATCCCTGCCTGGCGGCTCAGCTTCTGTAACAGCCCCAAAACCATACGCCCGCTTTGATCATCCAGCGCGCCGGTCGGCTCATCGCAAAGCAGCAGCTTCGGTTTTTTGGCAATGGCTCTGGCAATGGCGACCCGCTGCTGTTCTCCTCCGGAAAGCTGCCCGGGGAAATTACTGCTTCGATGTGACAATCCGACGAGCTTCAGAATTTCTCCTGCATCCATGCTGTCCTTCTTCATCTGATTTGCCAGCTCGATATTCTCAAGGGCGGTCAGATTCGGTATGAGATTATAAAACTGAAACACAAAGCCGATATCATAGCGCCGGTATTCCACCAGCTGTCTGTGATTGCAGGCGGTGATATCTCTGCCATCCACAAGCAGTTTTCCACTGGTAGCGGTATCCATACCGCCCAGAATATTCAATGCCGTCGTCTTGCCGGCACCCGATGGTCCCAGGATGACCGCAAGCTCGCCCTGCTCTATGGTAAAGCTGGCACCGTCCAGGGCTCTGGTTACGACATCTGCACTGTGATAATGCTTTGCGATGTTGTCAAATGTGATATATGCACTCATAAAGTCCTCCATAATTCCTATGAACTATTATAAAATGGAACGTAAAGCGTATCAATAAACAATATGCGACATGCTGTTGAGTGATTGAAATACAGTGGCCGGCATGGTATCATAAAGCAAGGTAAAGCGTAAAAGAAACGCTGTGCAGGCAGCCTTGCATGATTAGAAATGAGAATATGCGATACCGCTGTTACGCTTTTGATTATGATGTTCATTCGCAAGCCCTATTCCCGTGATACGCGTTCCTCATCTGTACGTTTACCAGTAAAATCATACATAAGTGCCACATACATGTTTTGCAGTGTTATAAATTACACAGCAAACGATTCTTTCAGAAGTATGTATTCCCGTTATTCCATCCGATTCTATGCCAGCATAGCTGTCTTACCATACAAGAAGCAACCCGACAGCGGCATAGAACGAAGCAGCTTTGCTTAGGAAATACGTGTACCACCCCTATAAACGTCAAGGGTTTTCCTAATAGTGCTGCGTAAAGAAAGGAACTACCACCATGAAAAAACAGCCGCAGATTACAGAACAGACAAAGGACAAGCTGCGCTCAGCCTTCTGGACGCTTTATTCCAGTAAGCCGATTGATAAAATCACCATAAAGGAAATCACAGATCTGGCAGGCTATAACCGGGGAACCTTCTATTTATACTATAAGGATGTCTATGATATCCTTGCATCTATAGAGGCTGAGCTGCTGCAGGCATCTGAACAGATTCTTGAAACAGCAAGAGAAAGCGAGCTGTCCGGGTTAAAAAATCATATGAGCATGATTATGGAGCTGGCCAGGAAATATTCCGCCTATGTAAGTGTATTGCTGCGGGACCCTTCCAGCAATCAGTTCAGCAGGAAGCTGCGGGAAATGATATGGCCAATACTGCGTCCGTATGTAATTCAGCATCCCTGTACCAGACAGGAGGAAAGCATTCTGGAGGAATTTTACCTCTGCGGTCTGCTTGCCGCAATTTCAAGCTGGGTCAAAGAGGAGGAGCCGCTCCCCATTGATCAGTTTATCAGCTTTGTGTTATCAAATATACTGCCATTCAGCAGGGAAGCCTGAACACAGTATAGTGCAGGCAATCAGGAAGGTATGCAGGAAGCATCGGTATACTGATGTTGCGCATACAGAATCGTGAAATCTGTGGATTATCCACATGTATATAGGAGAATCGAGCCAGCTGTGAATTGCATATATGCATACCGGGCTGCAGGAAATCATGGAACTGTCTTATGAGGTGTGCGCATGAATTTTGTAATGAGATGAGAGGGTGACGATATGAGGATAGCTATTGTAGAGGATGAGAAAGATTTAGCCTTGGAGCTGCATGCACTCCTGCAGAAGCTGGGCAGCCACAGCATTGATATGTGTCCCGGCGGAGAGCAGTTTCTATTCGCATGGGAGGAACAGCCCTATGATCTTGTGTTTCTGGATATACAAATGAAGGGTATGAACGGTTTAAAGATAGCCCGCAAGGTGCGGGAAAAGGACGCACACGCCTATCTTGTGTTTCTGACAAATGACCCCTCCTTCGTATTTGAAGGCTATGAGGTAAATGCCGTCCGCTACTGGCTGAAGCCGGTACAGGAGGAAAAGCTCTGTCAGCTGTTGGATCAGCTGGAAGCACCGAAAGCGTATCTGTTATGGTCCATAGATGGAGAACTGCGCAAGCTGTATGAGGAGGATATTTATTATTTGGAAAGTGATGCACATTATGTGCGCTGTCATCACCGCAAGGGGATCTTCCGCATGAAGGGCAGCTTTCAAAAGGAATGTGCCGGACTTTCCGGCGACTTTCTGAGCTGTCATCGCAGCTACTGTGTGAATCTGAATCACATCCATGCACTGCGCAAAGACGGCTGTATGCTGGATAATCAGGAATGCATCCCGGTAAGCAGAGGAATGAAGCAGCGGGTGCAGGAGGAAATTATGAAGCGCTGCAAGCGGGATTTGTTATGCAGATTTTGATACTGCTGCCGCTGCTGGTTCACCTGTGGCTGCTTCGGAAGCAGAGAAACAGACTGCTGTGGGAGGCTGCCGCTTCCCTGATCGTTTTTTCTGCAATCCTGTATACGGGGGATCGCCGGCTCTATGCGGCATTTCTTCTGCTTATTTTTATCATGGATACAGGCGGGGAGTATATCCTGCATATCATCGTACCCGTTTTTATCCTGCTGACCTGGCCGCTTTCGTATGCCCCCTTTGTCTGGACACTGCTGGAGCTTGTGCTCGTACTCTATGATAAGCTGATGATCCGCAGCTATGAACAACAGCTGCAGGAATATCAGAATAAGGTATTTGACCGGCAGGTGCAGGAGGTGGAGCATATGTATACCACCATGCGTGCATGGCGGCATGACTATCATAATCACCTGCAGAATCTCAAGGCGAAGCTGCGGAAGGCGGAGCTGGAGGAATCGCTGAGCTATCTGAATGAGCTGGAACAGGAGCTGGATGATATCCGGCAGCTGGTGGAAACCGGGAATGCCAATATGGATGCAATCCTCAACTCCAAGCTTTCTCTGGCACTGGCGCAGGGAATCGATATCAACGTGAAGGCTAGCGTTCCCGAAAGCATACCGTTTCAGGATACGGATATGTGTGCTCTGCTGGGGAATCTGGCGGATAACGCGGTGGAGGCCTGTGCCAAGGTAAAGGAGCAGCCGTTTTTACGGCTGTATATCGGTCTGTACAAGGGACAGCTGTATATCTCCTGTACCAACGCCACCAGTGAAGCTGTACGTAAGCTGGATGCGGACTATGTGACAAAAAAACGCGGCAATCACGGACACGGGTTAAAGCGTATGAACCTGATTGTTGAAAAATATGACGGCTTTATACAGCGGAAAAACGAGCCCGGAGTATTTCTTACGGAGATCATGCTGCCGCTGCAGGAATCCGACAGAACCCGAAAGTGAAATGCTGTGGGGAACACAGAGGTATTCTCTGCTGTATGCATAATTACGAACACAGCGAAATCCGCTTTATGTTGTACTGCCCTATATCCGATTATCGAGGAGGTATACAACCATTCGTGTACGAAAATCTGCAATTCGTGCACGTTTTGTTATTATTGCGAGCTTTTGCTTTATACTGTAGTTGTGAGGTGAGAATATGAAAAAAACGATACCGGGAAATATGCTGTATCTGCTTAAAATTTTATGGAAAATCGACCGTCACACCTTTTGGAGCATGCAGCTTCACATACTGCTTGGCGCGATCGTCCCCTTTATTTCTGTACTGATTCCCAGTGTGATTATAAATCTGCTGCTGAAGGAACGCTCGCTATCAGATTTTGTACTTGTGCTGGGAGGGCTGTTGCTGCTGTATGGAATCCTGCAGGGACTGGTCAGCTATTTAAACGAATACAATGCATTTGCGTTTATCAAAAGCCGGGGGTTGTATTTTGTCCGTAACGTATATATGGGAAGAGCACATCTGGACTATGCTCAGCTGGAAAATGAGGAATATAAGAAAATACTGGAGGATGCGGTAGAGGCGATCGAGTCCAATAACAGCGGACAGGAGGGAATGTTCCATGACTTCATTATCTTTGCCACATCACTTCTGGGACTGGTGCTGTATGCACTGGCTAGCTCTGGACTCAGTATATGGTTTGTACTTGGTCTGCTTCTGCTAGTGGTTTTGCAATATGCATTGTTTTCCATTGCCAGACATTATGAATATTCACACCGCTCAGAACTGGATGGCTATCTTATCGAAACACGCTACCTGAATCAGATTGCATATGACACAGCGGCAGGCAAGGATATTCGCCTGTATCAGCTGCAGGAGTGGATCAATGATAAATTTGAACATGTAAACCGCCTGATCGCCCGTATTCGCACCAGGGATTACAGTGCCTATATGCTGGTGGATACGCTGGGAGTGCTGCTGGATTTTGTGCGGGATATCGCCTGCTATGCATTTTTGATCAACCGGCTGATTGCAGGAATGGCGATTGATGAGTTTGTATTCTATCTCGGTATTATTTCCGGCTTTTCCCTCTGGTTTAAAAAGGTGGAGGAAAGCTATGCGAGAATGTCGGTGAACAATGTACTCATCAATCGGATGCGTACGGCATTGCATATGAAAAACAGGATGCATCACGGCAGCGGTGTCAAATTGGATCAGAAAGAGATTACGATTACCTTTGATCACGTGTCCTTCTCCTATCCGAATCAGGATAGAAGCATACTGGAGGATGTTTCCTTTACCCTGCAGGATGGAAAAAAGCTTGCACTGGTCGGCGCAAACGGAGCCGGGAAAAGTACGATCGTAAAGCTGATTCTAGGCTTTTATACACCAAGTGCGGGGAATATTTATATCAACGGCACGGATATATGTGAGCTGGATCTGGATGATTTGTATACGCATATCACAGGTATTTTTCAGGATGCAGTGATGCTCAGCTATTCCATTGCGGAAAATGTAAGCATGCAGGATATTTCTGACACCGATCTACAGCGGGTGAAGGACTGTCTCAAGCGCTGCGGACTCTGGGAGTTTATATCCGCACTTCCGCAGCAGGAGCTGACGCATATCGGCAAGGATATCGAAGAGGATGGAATTCAGCTGTCCGGAGGTCAGAAGCAAAAGCTGTTTATGGCCAGAGCGCTGTATCGCGACTTCGGGTGTCTGTTGCTGGATGAGCCGACAGCTGCACTGGATGCACTTGCGGAAAAAGAACTGTATGAAAGCTATCATGAGCTGACACAGGGAACCTCCAGTCTGTTTATATCTCATCGGCTGAGCTCCACAAGATTCTGTGATGAAATTCTCGTGCTGGATCAGGGGCATATCGCAGAGCGGGGAAGCCATGATGAGCTGCTGGAAAAGCAGGGGATTTATGCGGCGATGTTTCAGGCACAGTCGCAATATTATGAGAAAGAGGGTGACGGATGTGAATGCATGGCAGGAAATTAAAAAATTCACCGGTATAGTCCGGTTGAGCAATTCGCATATTGTCTGGATCTGGGCCGGCTATGGAATTACGAATGCGCTATCTCCGTTTATCACCCTGTATTACTCCGCAGAAATTCTGAATCAGCTGATTGTAAAAGAATATACGGCTGCATTTCAAACGGCGCTTCTCATGTGCACAGGGGTACTGTTCTGTTCCCTGCTGGCAAAGGCGTTTTATAACCGTCTTAAGGTTATCTGCCGAACAGCGGTACAGCGAATTGATCAGAAGCTGCTGTATAAGGCGATGTGCATGGAATATGAGCGTATGGAAACACAGGAAACCATGGATACGCTAAGAAGAACACGCAATTCCAGCAATGGCTCCGGTAAGATTGACTCCGCAATCGAGAATTTCGCATTATGCAGTTCCTCACTCTGTACGATCCTTCTGGCACTGCTTGCGTTAGGTACTTTGATGCTGCAGATTCGCACCTGGGATATATACCTTCTTCTTCTGCTGGCGGTTTTGGCTGTATTTCTGTTATTTAAAAATACATTCGCAAAGAAGCACGGCGCTCTTCTCGAAAAGCTGTGTAAGGAAAATGATCATAACAATGCTCTGGTTAATTACCTGTGGGGTTTGTTCTACAGGATGGAAACGGCTAAGGAAATCCGTCTTTATCATATGGATGCTTTGTTTGAAGCGAAAAATGATGAGCTTATGCAGGATCCGGCTTTCCGCAGCTTCGGCAAGGATAACGGAAAGCTGCTGTTTCAAAGTGATCTGCTGGGGCAGGTGCTTTCCTTCAGTGCCTACATGTATGTAGCTACTCTGGCCATGCGTTCCATCATATCCATCGGACAGGTGTTGTATATGGCGGGAATCATCCTGAAGGCAGTGGATGCGATTGCAAACTTTCAGGTAGACTATGCACAGCTTCGCCATCAGCTCTCCTATCTGAATGCGTTTTATGATTTCCTGCATCTTCCCAATATGCATTATGACGGAACGCTTCCCATTGAAAAACGGGATGATGGAGAATATGAATTTGAATTCCGTCATGTTTCCTTTCGTTATCCGCAACAGAAAAATGATGTCCTGCATGACGTGAATATCCGGTTTCATGTAAAGGAAAAGCTGGCGATTGTGGGGATGAACGGTGCAGGGAAAACCACGATTGTGAAGCTGCTTTGCCGGCTGTATGATCCAAGTGAGGGAGAAATATTATTAAACGGAATCAATATCCAAAAGTACGATTATGCAGAATATACAAGTATCTTCTCTGTTGTGTTTCAGGATTTTGCACTGTTTTCTTATCCGCTGGATGAAAATGTTGCCGGAGCATCTACACCGAACGATAAAAGGATTGCGTCTGTCCTGCAGCGTCTGGATATCTGGGAGCGCATCAAGTCGTTTACATATCAGGAGAACAGTCTTCTGTTTACGAATTATGCGAATGGTGTGAATGTGTCCGGCGGAGAGGCACAAAAGCTGGCTATTGCCCGAGCTTTGTATAAGGACGCTCCCTTTGTAATTCTGGATGAGCCAACCGCCGCACTGGATCCGCTGTCGGAGGCGGAGATTTATGAGCATTTCGATATGCTGGTAAAAGGAAAAACAACCCTGTACATCTCTCATCGCATGAGCTCCTGCAAATTCTGTGACCGCATCATTGTTATGAAGCAGGGGAAGGTGGAGGAAGAGGGGACACACGATACTCTGCTGAAGGAGAATGGCGTGTATGCACAGCTCTGGAATGCGCAGGCGCAGTATTACAGTGAGTAATGGTGTTTCTTATGGATTTCTTAAACGTGAACATCTGTTGGTTAAGGCAGCAGCATATGAAATTCTGTAAACCATTCCGGTATTGAAAAGAGAATTCTGAAAAATGGATGCCGCCTTTTATTTGTTATTTGAAAACAGGATATATAATAGAAAGCATGCGCTTTAACATTTGCTAACAGAATTTTAAGAAGCGTGATGCTACAATTTACTAATTTATTTAGAATTTCTTAAATAATTACAGCTTTATTGGGTGTCTTTCGTTAGCATATCAATGCTAGTAATTCTAAGTGGCAGTAAATAATTATTCAAATTTTACCAAAAACATGTTATTATATAAATGTTGATATATATGTACAATTACTACGTATTATAAATATCTTATTTACAAAGTTATACTTTATGAAATTGTCTAAAAACAGCAGATTATGCTGTTTTTTTTGCATAAGAATAAGGAAAAATGCCCTTTTATACACGTGTTTATATATGTATAGGTTTATGTATAATACATGTGGATTATGTAGCAATTTGAAATATGGGCGTGGTATGCTACATAAAGAAAGAGAAAGCTGGTGAAAGAATAGAATGAATAAAATAAGCATATGAAGCTTAAATAAAAATGTACAAGCTATATGGAGAATTGAATTATGGATAGGAGAGAAAAGCATGAAGAAGATAAAAATGATAATGATTATACTCTGTACTGCTATTTTTATTGCAATGGGATTATCAATAAAAGTAAATGCGAAAAATGCAGTATCTGTTATGGAACAGAAATCACTTGATGATGTATCTAGTGAAGAAAAAGGTCCTATCGATGATATAGATAAAGTAAAAGGAGTTCGTCAAATTATGGCGGCTGGAGTAATTGATGAGAACTTTGCTTCAGCCATATATGATGCTTTTCAAAAGGAAGGTTTTTATGGGGACGATACCAAAACGATACGAGAGATTCTAGGTGAATATTCCAAGAGTATTGATGCTTCAAATAGAGGTATTAAAAGCATTCAGGGCATCGAGTGGTTGAGAAATACTAGGTTTATAGAATTAGGAAATAAATACGATGCACTTAATCCTGAAATTAAGAATGAGATTAGCGATCTCTCCCCTCTTTCAATAGAATATATAAATCGCATCAACCCTTCATCTGATGATGTTTTGAAATGGTTTAAAAATAAGAGTAATCTTGAAATTCAACTAGGGGGGAATCCAATCAAAAATTATGGGAAATGTGTTGGAGGCTTACAATTAACATATGGAGGTAGAGCATTACCGCTTATTCAGTCCAATAATTTAACAGCTATAAAATCAGGAAAGGAAAAGAATTGGAAGGTTGTTAAAAATATAAGACTGCCTGAATTAAAGAAAGATGGATTTGATGTAACGTTTTCAGGGAAAAAGCAAAATGGAAATCAACCCCTTACTAGAATAGAAAAGAGTATAACCACTGTTAACAGTGATGCAGAAATAAATTATGAGGAACTTAATAAGAAGAACTTACAAATTGACAATATAAAACATAGTGGAGATCTTTGGGCTACACTGGGACATGAAGCTAAGGATGCAATTGATTTCTTTAAATATAATTCAATAGGCGGAGGTGTCGATATAAGACTTGATCCGGATTATATCTCATATAGTTATGAGACTACTTTTAGAACTCGTATCTATACACCGGTAATTGCGGAAAGTATAGCAAAAGCCAATATCAAAGTAACGAAACTAATAACAGAAAACAAATCAGGAATAAAAAGAGTGAAGGGAGCAAAATACTATTTATATAATGCAAATACGAATTCGAGATTCTCAGATAAGCAGTATATCACAGATGAGAATGGTGAATTTATGATTGTAGATAATCTCCCATCAGGGGATTATTACTTACTTGAATTTGAAGCTCCAAATGGATTTAATCTTAATAAAAACAAGGTGAAATTCTCTATTTTTGAAGATAACAATGGAGTTCGTGTAACTGGTGGTGATAAAAACCTTAATGTAAATGCAGGAAATATCCAAGAGGATGTCAATGTGGTATATATTGATCGGTACTCCAACGATGTAGAAGTGAAGATTGAGGATATTCCAGATGCAGTTTTAGACCATGTTGAAATGAGCTATATAGATCGTGAAACTCAAAAAGAAAAAGAAGTTGAAATCACACAATCCTTTCTGTCTGCACAAGAAGCTTCTGCGTGGTTATCTAATTGGATAAACGTTAATAAAGGAAATGCGGAAAACATAGGCAGTATTGATGGTGAAGTGAAAATAAAAGTATACTACACCTATACAAAAAAGTTAATTACATCTGATTCAAGATCTGTTACAAATGTTGATTTCAATAAAAAGGGTAGCTATAGAGATGATGATAAAAATATTGTATCTCCTTTGGCAGGGGCTAAATTCAAATTAGTATGTACACATAAGCATGATGAAAATTGTAAAAGCAAAGACGGAAAATATAGCAATTGCAGTGATGCACATTCAGATTATACTGATTTTATAACAGAAAGAGGATGTAATTGGAGTAGTGAGGCTATAAGCAACAAAGAAGGAAAAGTTTTGTTTACAAATATTAACAGTGGTGTCTATGAGCTGACGGAAACAAAAGTACCTGAAGGATACAAGGAACCTAAAACATCATGGACAGTAATTGTAGATGCAGCAAATGATAAATTTACAATAGAAGAGGATAATGTTATAAATGACTGCAAATTAGAATGGAATCAAATGGATGGCTTTACGATAATAAACGAGAAACGATTTCAACCAGTAATACCGGATGAACCTACTATACCAAATACACCAGATAAGCCCATATATGAAGAAACTGTAAAACAGAACACACCCAAGACTGAGCAGAAAATAAAATTCAATAAAAATGCAAAAACAGGAGATTATTCAGATATGAGTTTTTGGAGTTTGGCTGCGCTTATATCGGTAATTACTATTTTGATTATAGTGACACAGAAGAGTAGAAATGCAAAAAATAATTAATTAAAAGCAGAATATTTTCTACCGTATACCTTTGCTATAAAATGCTGTTGGATAAGGCGGAATTTACATTGGAGGAAATAAAGAAGGTGTCAGCAATACGTTGTTGGGGATTCGTTCATTTCAGCAAGAGGAGCTGGTGCCGTACCAAGGAGTCCTGTATCTTGATTACACAGAGAGAATGTTCCTTTGAATAAAGCTGTTTATGTTAAGTATGTTAGTAATTAAAAAAATATTTAAAGAAAGTAGTTCATACAGAGTCTCTACCTCACATCAGGATACAAGCAAATGAAACACTAAAGAAGAAATAAATTCCTATGATTCGGGAGGTTTATTTCTTCTTTTATATTCAAGGTCAGGGCGAGTTTTGAAGCATCTATGGAATATGCGATCCATCTGCTCTGTACGGAATCTTCAAATCATACTGCACAGCTTGTTATACGTCAGTGGCAAAACGGAAAGCAACGCATAAAGCGGCTATATCCTGGGGAAGCTGGCAATCGCTGTCATCAGCCATGACAGCTCCTATATGCTATGCAGGCTCTCTTGCTATTGAACCGGTAAACCGAGACCACAGTTTACGAAAAAATGTAAAAAAAACTATCTTTTTATTTTCATACAGGGCAAAAAGCGTTAAAATGAATCTGTGCTATGCGCAAAAAGAAAAGAAAGAGTTAATTGGAGGTAAAACATGAGCGGTTTTTTTGGAGTAGCTTCAAAAGAAAACTGTGTACTGGATGTGTTTTTTGGTGTAGATTACCATTCACATCTGGGCACGAGACGTGGAGGAATGGCGATACATGGAGAAAAGGGCTTTGCCCGTGCCATTCATAACATCGAGAATTCTCCGTTTCGTACGAAATTTGAAAAAGATATTGAGGAATTTGATGGAAATCTTGGAATCGGATGTATTTCAGACAATGAGGCACAGCCGCTTCTAGTAAAATCCCATCTGGGATCCTTTGCCATCACAACGGTTGGCCGTATCAACAATCTGGAAGAGCTGCAGAGTCTGTGCTTTGAACGCGGTGTTACACACTTTCTGGAGATGAGTACCGGAGAAGTGAATCCGACAGAGCTGATTGCTTCGTTAATCAATCACAAGGCGACGATTGTTGAAGGTCTGCAGTATGTACAAAGTCTTGTCAAGGGCAGTATGAGCATTCTGCTGATGACACAGTATGGCATTTATGCCGCAAGAGATTTGCTTGGAAGAACACCGATCGTTCTTGGAGAAAAGGAAACAGGTTTCTGTGCAACCTTTGAAAGCAGTGCGTTTTTGAATCTGGGCTACCATCACTACCGTGATCTGGGAGCCGGAGAAATCGTCTTCATCACACCGGAGCGCATTGAAGTATTGCAGAAGCCGAAGGATAAAATGAAAATCTGTTCCTTCCTGTGGGTATATTACGGTTATCCGACATCTACCTATGAGGGCATCAATGTGGAATGTATGCGGAACCGCTGTGGTGAGCTGCTTGCAGGACGTGACAATGTTGACAATGTAGAGGTAGATAGTGTCGCAGGTGTTCCGGATTCCGGAATTGCACATGCTGTGGGTTATTCCAATGTTTCCAGTGTGCCGTTCGCAAGACCGTTTATCAAATATACACCTACCTGGCCGAGATCCTTTATGCCAACAGGTCAGATGCAGCGGAATATGATTGCGAAAATGAAGCTGATTCCGGTACAGGAGCTCATTCGGGATAAGCGTCTGCTTTTAATTGATGATTCCATTGTGCGGGGGACACAGCTCGGCGAAACCACGGAATTCTTATATGAAAGCGGCGCAAAGGAAGTCCATGTCCGCCCGGCCTGCCCGCCGATTATCTTCGGATGTAAATATCTGAATTTTTCACGCTCAAAATCAGAGATGGATCTGATTACGCGCAGAGTCATCCGAAAGCTGGAGGGGGATGATGTATCCAGTGAGGTACTGGCAGAATATGCAGATCCTGACAGCGAACGCTATCAGAAGATGTGTGAGGAAATTCGCCAGCGCTCCAACTTTACATCTCTTCGCTATCATCGCCTCGATGATATGATTGCTTCCATTGGGCTGGACAGATGCAAGCTATGTACATATTGCTGGGATGGCAAGGAAGACGACGAGGAGTAGGGAAAAGAGGCTTCTTCTGCTTTCTGAAGGAGAATAGAGCGGATAATGAGAACATCTTACCTGTTTTCTAAATAATATAGAAATGGAGATACCTATGCAGTTGATGCAAGTCAGGCATACGTATCTCCTTTTTTTTGTAGGAGCAATACTGCTTTCTGTGTAATTTACTGCAGTAAGACAAAAGAGCCAGTTGCTTTCACAAATAAAAAGAATACAGCGTATGTGCTTGACAGCTAACGATTATTAGCCTATACTGACAGTAGAAAGGCTAATGAGTGTTAGCTGAAGGGAGAATAGCTATGGAACAGTTATCCACAAAGGAGCGTATCCGTACGGAGGCACTGCATCTGTTTGCACAATATGGATATGATGCAATCAGTGTTGCACAGATCGCAAAGGCGGTCGGCATACAGGCTCCGTCCTTATACAAGCATTATGCAAGCAAGGAGGACATTTTTCTTGCCATCATAAAGGAAATGGAAAAGCGCTATGCACAGCACGCTGCCGGGATGCAGATCAATGGCAGTAATGCAGAGGAAGACGGAAAGCTGTACACCCGGATTACCGATGACCAGCTTATTGATATGGGTGTGCATATGTTTTCTTATTTTCTTCACGATGCGTATGAGAGCAGCTTTCGCAAAATGCTGAATATGGAGCGCTACCATAATCAAAGACTTGCAGAGCTGTTTCAAAAGCAGTATTTCGATGATGCAATTGCATATCAGACAGTGATTTTTCAACACTTGATGAAAGCAGGTATTCTGAAGCCGCTTGATCCGCAGATTACGGCACTGCAGTTTTATTCACCAATCTTTCTGCTGCTTCAGCTATGCGATTCCAACCCACAGTATGAACGAACGGCAATTGAACTGCTTCAGAAGCATATTCGACAATTTCTGAAGCTGAATTCTACAAAGGGTGACTGATATGAAGGTTACGCTGCTTCATGGTCAGAATCACAGGCAGTCATCGTGGCATGCGGCACACCTGCTGCTGGAGCAGCTGCCGGTGGAAACCCTGCATGAATTTTATTTACCGAAGGATATGCCGCATTTCTGCTGCGGCTGTTATCGCTGCATGGAGCTGGGAGAGGACTTCTGCCCGCACACAGCATATATGGCTCCTATTATGAAAGCGATGAAGGAAGCTGATTTACTTATATTTACAACGCCTACCTACTGCTTGCGGACAAGCGGTTCCATGAAAGCATTTCTGGATCACTGCTTTCTAAATTTCGTTGTACATCGTCCCCTGCCTTCCATGTATCATAAGCAGGCGGTAATCTTAGCCTCCGGTGCAGGCAGCGGGATGAAAAAGGCCGCAAAGGATATACGGACGAGTCTGACAGGATGGGGAATCTCCCACATAAGCTGCTACGGCTTTCGCTCCAAGGCGACTACATGGGAAGCAGTACCGGAAAGCATCAAACGAAGACTGATGACAGACCTTGCAAAGCTCGCCGGCCGTATCAAACGAAAGCAGCACCATAAGCGTATCAGCTGGAAACAAAAGCTGATGTTTCATGCAATGCGGCAGATGCAAAAGCACGGGATGGGGGCAGGAGAGCTGGACTATCAATACTGGAAGGAGCGCGGATGGCTCGAAAGCAGTCGCCCATGGACGGATGATGAATAGAATACGTGTATTTACTTCCGGCGCACTCCTTGCATTTGCCTGCTATTGTGTGCTATTTGATAGAAATCTGCCCTTTTCGCTTCCTTTCCCTGTTTATGCTGCCGCGTTTCTTTACTTTAGCGTGTTTCCGATAAAGGATATGCTGTCTTTCTGCAATACCACCTTGTATAAAGGTCGGCAGTTTCAGAAAAATTATGAGGCCGGGGAGGAATCCATGCAGGTGCTTTTCACGGAAAAACGCAGCTATGACCGGCGTGCTGCCGGAGCAATGTTGTTCTGGCTGACCTTTCTCGCTATCCCCGGCTATCTGTACTGTAACGGTCTTCTCGATCGGATCTGGATATTCCTCCTATTTACTCTCTCCAATTTTTCTGTATTCTTCGCCATATTCGGCTGGTGCCCGTTTCATTCCATCTTCATTCGTCCGGACTGCTGCATGGAATGCAGAATCTATAACTGGGACTCCTTCTTCCAATACAGCTTTCTGATCTTCTTTCCCAATATATTTACCCTCACACTGGTTCTGCTCGGCGTGCTGTCCCTGATTGTTTGGGAAATTCGACATGCACTGCATCCGGAGCGCTTTTACAAATGCAGCAATGCACGTCTTACCTGTGAAAACTGTGACCTTGACGGCTGCCGAAAACACAAGAAAAAACTGTTTCATAAGACGCTGAAAGAAGAATATAGAAACAAATGAATGGATAACGCTGCTGTAAAGGATCAAAAGGTCATAAAACAGCCGGGTATTTTTGGATTATCAAAATCTGCTCTTGACGAAGCAGCATCGTGTGAGTATCATAAATACTAGCATTTAAAAAGGGAGAGTAGAAATTTTATGGAGGTAGCGGAATCAAAGAATTTAATGACAGAGGGAACGATATGGAAGAAAATCATATTCTTCGCCCTTCCCCTGTTTTTGGGAAATCTGTTTCAACAGCTGTATAATACAGCGGATTCATTGATTGTAGGAAATTTTCTCGGCAGCAATGCACTGGCTGCCGTCAGCTCGTCGGGAAATCTCATCTTTCTGATGGTCGGCTTTTTCAACGGTATCGCAATCGGTGCAGGGGTTGTGATTGCCCGTTATTTTGGAGCCAGAGATATCGACAATATGCAACGGGCGATTCATACAACAGTCGCCTTCGGTCTTGTTTCCAGTTTGATTCTAACGGTGCTCGGCGTACTTCTGGCACCTCAGATTCTGATCTGGATGGATACACCGGCGAATGTTCTGCCGCAGTCGGTAACCTATTTCCGCATTTATTTTATGGGCTCTCTGGGGCTTGTCATGTACAACATCTTTGTGGGCATCCTGCAGGCGGTAGGTGACAGTAGACATCCGCTGAATTATCTGATCATTTCATCAATTATCAATATCGTGCTGGACATCGTATTGATTGTCGTCTTTCATATGGGAGTTGGCTCTGCGGCCTTTGCGACAATTCTTTCACAATTCGTCAGTGCATTTCTATGTATGAACCGGCTGCTGCGGACAAAGGACAGCTATCGGCTTTCCCTGCGCAAAATTCGCTTTCACAAAGATATGCTCGCACTGATTATCCGCTATGGTCTGCCAAGCGGTCTTCAGAATTCCATCATCGCCATCGCCAACGTGGTCGTGCAATCCAATATCAACGGCTTTGGGGAAATGGCAATGGCCGGATGCGGAGCCTATTCAAAAATCGAGGGGTTTGCGTTTTTGCCAATTACCAGCTTCACCATGGCACTGACAACCTTTGTCGGTCAGAACCTGGGGGCACGTCAATACGAACGTACGAAAAAGGGCGCAAAATTCGGTATGCTGTGCTCCATGGCGATTGCAGAGGTGATCGGAATTGTCATTTTTCTGGGGGCACCGCTATTGACAGCTGCCTTTAACAATGATCCGCAGGTGGTAATATTTGGAACCGAGAGAGCCAGAACCTCGGCAATGTTCTTCTTCCTGCTGGCTTATTCACACTGCATATCCGCCATACTGCGCGGTGCCGGAAAATCCATGGTACCAATGATTGTCATGCTGCTGTTCTGGTGTGTGGTGCGAGTGACCTTTTTAACGGTAATGATTCACTTTTTGAATGATATCGCCGTTGTATACTGGGTATATCCGCTGACATGGTCCTTAAGCTCCATCGCCTTCTTCCTATATTATCGTAAGGTGAACTGGATGCATGCGTTCAAGGCGGCCTGATCCACACGCACGTGTTTCCAACCGTAAGGCCTGTATGCGCGTCATAGTAGCTATGACATATTTCCGCTAGTTGCAGGATAGGAGTTCAAAATATTTGCCTTTTAATTCCAAACGGCTTCAAAAAACGCTTCAAATCCGGGCATGATGACATACTGAGCTGAAAAGACTTTACAGAGATGAACATACATATTGAATGAACCGAAAGGAACAGGTAACCTGCATGCGGGCACGCTGTTCTTTTTATATGCGATTTTTATAACATCAAGGAAGCATACAGCTGTAGGGCAAAGAATACAGCGGCTTTTGCTTCATGCGATTTCTGCCGAGAACGTACGGTGAACTGAAATTGCCTGTTCGCTATGGACAGGGAGCAGCTACAAACGGATAACGCCCCATCGATTAGGAAGCTGACAAAATTCTTTTCTTTTTTCCTCAGAACTCTTATAATGAAAAGAGCAGCTCAGAAAGAACAACAATACGTGATGCTTTACGCTGGATACTATGAAAGAAGTGAAATGATGAACAATATAAATATCGGAATGCTGGCACATGTGGATGCCGGCAAAACAACGCTGTCGGAAAGTCTGCTGTATGTGTCCGGGAGTATTCGTCAGCTGGGACGGGTGGACCATGGAAATGCCTTTCTGGATTATGATGCACAGGAAAAGGATCGCGGTATCACGATTTATGCCAAGCAGGCAATCTTTGACTGGAAGGATACACGCATTACTCTGCTGGATACACCGGGACATGTGGATTTTTCCGCAGAAATGGAGCGGGTGCTTCAGGTGCTGGACTATGCAGTGGTGATCATCAATGCACTGGATGGCATACAGTCCCATACGGAAACGATCTGGAAGCTGTTGCAGCACTATCATGTTCCTGCTCTCGTATTTGTGAATAAGATGGATGTCAGCCATACAGAGCGCACACAGATCATGGAGGATTTGAAACGGCATCTGGATGAGCATTGTGTGGATGTTACCCTGCAGGATGAAGCATGTCAGGAGCAGCTGGCCATGTGCAGTGATGAATTGCTGGAAAGCTATATGGAAACAGGAGGAATTACCGATGAGCAGCTGGCGGATGCGGTTGCGCAGCGAACCATCTTTCCCTGCTGCTTCGGCTCTGCACTGAAAATGGAAGGAATTCAGGAATTTCTTGATATGTTAAACTCCTGTACAAAGGCTCCGGCATATCCGGAAGCATTTGGTGCCCGGATATTTAAAATCAGTCGGGATGAGAATGGAAACCGTCTGACGCATATGAAAATCACCGGCGGCAGTCTCAAGGTAAAAACGAAGCTTGCGGAGGATGAAAAGGTCGATCAGATTCGTCTGTACTCCGGAACCCGTTATCAGCTTTGCGAGGAGGCATGCAGCGGCTGTGTATGTGCAGTAAAGGGATTGACCGATTTTCATGCAGGAGATGGTCTTGGCTTTGAAAGGAGTCGGCAGGAGGTTCAGCTTACCTCGTTTATGAATTATCGTGTGCAGCTTCCAACGGGCTGTGATCCCTTTGCCGTGCTGAAGCAGCTGCGCCAGCTGGCGGAGGAGGATCCACAGCTGCATGTAAGCTATGATACTCATTTGAAAGAGCTGCATGTACGGCTGATGGGGGATATTCAGACCGAGGTATTAAAGCATACCATACAGGAGCGTTATCATACCGCAGTGGACTTTGATGAGGGCAGTGTTGTATATAAGGAAACGATATTGAACACAGTTGAGGGGATTGGCCATTATGAGCCGCTGCGTCATTATGCAGAGGTGCATCTTCTTTTGGAGCCCCTGCCGAGAGGAAGCGGTCTGCTCTTTGAAAGTGACTGTAAGGATGAGGTGCTGGACCGTCACTGGCAGCGTCTTATTCTGAGTCATTTGCAGGAAACGGAGCATGTCGGCGTTTTGAGCGGGTCTCCCATTACCGATATGAAAATCACCCTGCTTTGTGGCCGTGCCCATCAAAAGCATACCGAGGGTGGAGATTTCCGGCAGGCAACCTATCGGGCATTGCGGCATGGACTGCGCAGTGCAGAAAGCATACTGCTGGAGCCTTACTATGAATTTACCCTTCGCATTCCCCCTTCCTGCGTCAGCCGTGCGGTATTTGACATCGAGCGCTTTCACGGTACCTTTACCCTGCAGGAGGACAGTGGGGAGATGAGTGTCATCAGCGGCAGTGCACCGGTACGGAAGCTGCAGAGCTATCCACAGGAGGTATATGCCTATACCAAGGGGAAGGGACGCCTGTTCTGTACACTGAAGGGCTATGAGGCGTGCGCAAATGAGGAGGATGTGCTGAAGGAAGTGGCATATGACTGTGATGCAGACATGGATCATCCGTGTGGTTCCATCTTCTGTTCTCATGGAGCGGGCTATTATGTGCCTTGGAATGAAGTGAAGCAGCATATGCATATGCAGAGTGACTGGGGCCGTATGCAGCTGAAAAGGGAAAGCTATCAGAGCTATACGGCAAAGCCTGTGGATGAAAAGGAGCTGGAGGAAATCTTTATCCGTACATACGGTCCGATCAAGCGAAGACCACCGCAGAAAACGAAACCCGCCTCGAATATTATAGATTTGGAAAAACAGAACATTTGCTATCAGCCGCTCCCGGAATGCCTGCTGGTGGACGGATATAATGTGATTCACGACTGGGAAGAGCTGAAAGCCATGGCAAAAGAGCATCTGGATGCGGCACGGCATCGATTGATCGACATCATGTGCAGCTATCAGGGGTATCGCGGCTGTGAATTGATTCTTGTCTTTGATGCCTATAAGGTAAAAGCAGGTATCGGCTCCTCTCATAAAGAGGGAACGATTCATGTTGTGTATACAAAACAGGCGCAGACAGCCGATATGTATATTGAACAGGCAACGCATCAGCTTGCGAGTGAATTCCGTGTAACTGTGGCAACCTCTGACGGTATGGAACAGCTGATTGCCAGCGGACAGGGGGCATCCCGTATGTCATCCCGCCAGCTGTATGCCGAGGTATTGCGCATGAAGAACACCTCGGTAAAGGAATTTGAGCGGAAGCAGCTGCGCGGCGGTGCGGAGCCGCTGAAAAAACTGCGGGAATACCGGATTGAGGATGCTGATGAGGAAATGAAATCATAAAACAAAAGCACCGGAAAACATGGTATGATGGAAGCGTCAAAGGTTCCTTCTGCAGAAGATCTGTGCAGGTTTTGATATAGAAAATACATCGCTGTAAGGGATGGTACTGCAATGTATCGCCTTTCTACCGGTGTTTTTTCATATCCATCATGTACTCACAAGCCTATCCGCTGTAGAAGGAAACAGGGCTGAACAAAACGAAAAAGAGACCCTCATGCTGCAGAGCATATAAATGAAAATGCCATGGAATCAAAACAGACCCTATCTGTGCCGGCATGCAGACTGCTTAAATTTCTCTTTGTGCAGGACATCAAAACCATGGTATGCGCTTGGTTTCTGAAAAGCAAATACCCGCTATGATTCTACAGCGGCTTCATTTCTGTGTGCCGGAATAGAAAGCTTTTGAAAAACGGTATACACAGCAGTCCTGTGTTTTTTCTTTGTATGACAGGGGTAAAAGGATGCAGAGTGTGATAAAATAGAAAAAAGGACAAGAGCATATGGCGGCAGCTTATCCTGATACAGGCGTTATTCAGAGTACCTGTGTTTGGGTGTGCCGGCCTAAAAGGAGGTAAGACCATGCACCGACTATCATGGAATAGCATAACAAGCGAAACACGGATTCCGCAGAAAACATCCGCAAATGCAGGGAAATACCGCAGTGAAATTGAAAGTGACTATCATCGGATCATCCGCAGTGCATCCTTTCGCAGACTGCAGGATAAGACACAGGTATTCCCGCTTGACAACAGTGATTTTGTGCGCACGAGACTGACGCATTCTCTGGAGGTATCCTCCATCGCAAAGCTGATTGGCAAGCAGGTATGCATACAGGTGCTTGATCAGCAGCTGGCACCTGCCGGGGATCAGCCGGATTCCTTGAAGGTTATTGAAATTCTCAACTGTGCAGGTCTTCTGCATGATATTGGCAATCCGCCCTTCGGTCATTTTGGAGAAAGTGCAATTCGCAACTGGTTTGAGAAAAATCTATCCCTGTTACAATTCAAGCAACGGCCTTTACAGGCATGGCTGGATGAGCAGCAGCAGGCAGACCTTCTGTATTATGAGGGCAATGCCCAGGCGCTGCGTATAATCACAAAGCTGCACCGTCTCACAGGACGAAGCGGTATGCATCTGACCAGCAGTGTTATGGATACGATTATCAAGTACCCGGTGAACTCTCTGGAAAAGCTGGCAGAGGATACAAAGGAAAAATCAAAGCGCAGTCTGCTCAGAAAAAAGGTCGGTTACTATCAGAGTGAAATGGATCAGTTTCTGGAAATCAAACAGAATACCGGTACAACGGGCTGCCGGAATCCGCTGTGCTTTATACTGGAGGCGGCAGACGATCTGGCTTATACCTTTGCGGATTTGGAGGATGGCTATAAAAAAGGTCTGTATTCCTATGAACAGCTGCTAGATGTAATCGTGGAAGCGCAGGATGAGCGGGGAGCGGAGCTGCTGCGGCAGGGGCTGGAGGAAGGACGCCAGCTGAAGAAAACGAGTGAGAAGGGCTTCGATCCTTATCAGCACGCAGTTTTCACATGGCTGACAAAGAAACAGCTGTTCAGTATTTCCGGTGTGTCTGATGCATTTTTGAAGCATTATGATGCGATTATGAACGGGGAATTTGATCAGGAGCTGCTTGCGGTAAGCAAGGAGGGACAGCTGATCCGAAGTCTGAAGCAATTCGCCTTTGACAGAGTTTATAATGATGCCGCAATATTAAAGCTCGAGCTGATGGGGAATGAAATCATCACCTTTCTGCTGGATCGCTTCATGGATGCACTGCTGCCCTATGACAGCGGCTTGAACATGAGTGAAATACAGGAAAAATACATTGATCTGCTTTCCGGAAACTACCTGAATACCTACCAGTATACTGCACAGGATAAGGAGGATGGCGAACGGCTGTATCTGCGTTTACTGCTGGGAGCGGATTTTGTGGCCGGCATGACAGACAGCTATGCAATCCGTCTGTATCAGGAGCTGAAAGGAATCTAGGTGATGCTATGAAGCAGGAAATCTTTGAACAGCTGAAAAGGGAGCTATGCGCCTGCCGGCTCTGTGAAGGAAAATTTGACCATGAGCCGCGTGCGATTTTTCAGGGGGCGCAGGATGCAAACATCATGCAGATTTCACAGGCACCCTCTATTCATGTACATAACAGTGGTCTGCCCTTCCATGACGCCAGTGGGAAAAAGCTGCGCAGGGAATGGTATCAAATCGATGATGCACAGTTTTATGATGAGCATAACTTCTATATCGCTTCCATGGGACACTGCTATCCGGGAAAGGGGAAACAGGGAGATAAAAAGCCTCCCAGAATCTGTGCCAGAACCTGGCTTATGCGTGAGCTTGACGCGGTGGATAATCAGCTGTATATCATCATCGGGGCAATGGCCGCAAGGGAGCTGTTTCCTGAACGAAGCTTTGAGGAGCTCGTATTTCACGATCAGCAGCTGCGTGGAAAGCCGACTCTGGTGCTGCCGCATCCATCTCCACTCAATGTACGCTGGATGAAGGAGCATCCGCAGTTCGAAGCGGATCGCCTATTGCATATCCGAAGGCTGATACATAGGGCTTTGCAGCTTTGAAGGCAGGATTTCCTGTTGGATATCACCATATTCTATCGGAAAGACAATTAAGAATTGCAGGAAGCAGGATGCCATACAATGGGCATACTGCATGGATGTAAGGCTTTCTGTATTATCATGAGCAGTCCTGCACAGGTATGTTATACAGCAGTAGGGCTTAGAATAAGGAGTGCCGTTTGCTTGTTGCACAAAGCAGCATGCGGGTGCTCCCTTTTATTCGTGAAAAAGTAAACCTAAGGACCAGCAGCTTCCGGTGATGTGGGAAGGCATACAGGCGCTGAAAGCAGCCATTGCAGAAAATAAAAGAGCTGTATCTATCAGACGGTATAGATGATTGCTATGGTGCATTAAGTAAGGAACCTGCTGTGCCTGTTTGTTTGCACATCCGGCAGGGGTAAGCAGATTTCTGTGTTATTTTCCATAAACAGGAAAAAAGTTTACTTTCTTTATGCAAATCACTTTAAAAAATAAAGTTGCTATGGTGTAGTATGGATGTAAAGCAGGGAAACACATGCTGCAGGAGGTATTTATGAAATCTTACGACGCAATTATCATCGGCTTTGGAAAGGGTGGAAAGACCCTTGCTGGATATATGGCAAAACAGGGAAAACGGGTGGCAATGATTGAAAAATCAAATCAGATGTATGGAGGTACCTGCATCAACGAAGGCTGCATTCCCTCAAAGTCCCTAATCATACAGGCAGATAAGCAGTCCTATGGGCAGGCGGTAGAGCGCAAGGAAGCACTCATCGAGAAGCTGCGAAAGAAAAATTTTGACAAGCTGGATTCTCTGGAGCTGGTCGATGTCATCACGGCAAAGGCTTCCTTTGTCAGTGACCACGAGGTACATGTACAGGGGGCAGGTGTGGATGAAACCCTCTATGGAGACTATATCTTCCTCAATACTGGTTCTGTTTCAAACATTCCCAATATAAAGGGGATACACGAGGCACGGCATATTTACACAAGTGCGGAAATGATGAAGGAACGCAGTCTTCCTGCAAAGCTGGCCATTATCGGCGGCGGCTACATCGGTCTGGAGTTTTCCAGTATGTATGCACGCTATGGAAGCACAGTCACTGTATTTGAGCATGGAAGCCGTCTGGTAAAGCGTGAGGATCAGGATGTTGCGGATGAGATTCAGAAGGTGCTGGAGAAGCAGGGGGTAGGCTTCGTATTTGAAAGCAGTGTAAAGGAGTTTGCCAATGAAGGGGAACAGGTTGTGATTACGTATGATGATGCGCATGGTATACAGCAGAAGCTTACAGTGGATGCAGTCCTGCTGGCGGCCGGAAGAAGTGCCAATACAAAGCAGCTCCATCTGGAGAACACCGGAGTAAAGCTGGATCAGCGCGGCAATGTCATCGTGAATGAGTATCTGCAAACCAGTGTGCCTCATATATATGCGATGGGTGATGTAAAGGGTGGATTGCAGTTTACCTACATTTCTCTGGATGACTATCGCATTGTGAAGGATCATCTCTTCGGAAACAAGCAGCGAACTACAAAAAATCGCGGTCATATCGCTTATTCCGTATTTATTTCACCAACCTTCTCCCGTGTGGGACTGAGCGAACAGGAGGCACGGGAACAGGGCTATGCCGTAAAAACGGTTTCCATGCCAGCCGCAGCAATTCCACGGGCGAATGTCATTTCACAGCCGGACGGACTATTAAAGGCTGTTATTGATACAAAAACAGATCAGATTCTTGGCTGTGTACTGTTCTGTGCAGAATCCGAGGAGGTTATCAATTTTGTACAGCTGGCTATGAATCAGCAGCTGACGTATCAGGAGGTTGGCAATCACATCTTTACACATCCGACGATGAGCGAGGCCCTGAATGATTTATTCAGCTGATAAAGCGGTTTAAAGAATTTGAAAGAAATGAGGCAGGAGGAGTGTCCGGAAGCTGTAGATTTCTTCTATGGATAAGAATTCTCATAATGCGGCACTGCCTATATCGTAAACAACATAACATAAAAGGAGGAAAACATGATGTCAAATGTAATACATGCAAAGGAAGCGGAATTTAACGAACTGATTCAAAAGGAGGAACTGGTACTGGTGGATTTCTTTGCCACCTGGTGCGGACCATGCAAGATGCTGGCACCGGAAATCGAAAAGCTGGCAGATGAGTTTGAAGGAAAGGCGAAAATTTTAAAGGTGGATGTCGATCAGGAGCAGGCACTGGCTATGCGCTATGGGGTACAGTCCATACCAACGCTGATCGTATTCAAAAACGGCGTACAGACTGAAAAGCGCCTGGGCTATCAGCCGTATCCGAAATTGAAAGAAATGTTGAACAGATAGGAGAATAGAATGCTGAATCCCAACGACGTATTAAGCCATATCAGCTTTCTGCTGGTCTTTCTGGAGGGCTTATTATCCTTTTTATCCCCCTGTGTATTGCCGCTGCTGCCAGTTTATATGGGGTATCTGGCAGGGCAGGATCAAAAGCAGCCGCATTCGCAGCGCAGGATTTTCCTGCTGACCCTCAGCTTTGTCATCGGAATTTTTACCGCGATTATGCTGATGAATATTTCAGTACATGTGCTGAGCAGCTTTTTCAAGGAACACATGGTGTATTTCGTACGGATCGGAGGTATTCTGATTGTGCTTCTCGGTCTGCATCAGCTGGGAATCTGGAAATTCAAAAGTCTGGAGCGCACATGGAAGCTGCCGTTTCAGAAAAAAGGAAGTGTGAATGCAGTTATTGCCTTTCTGATGGGCTTTACATTCAGCTTTGCCTGGACACCGTGTATCGGCCCTGCGCTGTCTTCCATTTTGCTGCTGGCGTCATCCTCCGGCAGTCTTTGGGTGTCCACCTTCCTGATGCTTGTGTATGCACTGGGGTTCACGATTCCCTTCCTGATATTGGGATTGTTTACCGGAAAGGTACTGCACTGGATTTCCAATCATAAGAATATCATGAATATTGCGGTCAAGCTGGGGGCTGTTATCTTAATTTTGATCGGTTTGATGATGTTTACTGGTAAAATGAATACCGTCAGCTCGTACATGAGTACCTCGGATAAGGCAACTGCCAAAAAGGATACGGATACGGCCACATCAGAGCAGAAAGAGGAGGCTGCGGATACTCCGGATGCACAGACCTCGACGGAGCAGCTGAATTTTGTACTGAAGGATCAAAACGGAAAACAGGTATCCCTTGGCGATTACCGGGGAAAGGTTATTTTTCTGAATTTCTGGGCAACCTGGTGCCCGCCGTGTCAACGTGAGCTTCCGCATATTCAGGAGCTGTATGAGAAGTATAGGAATAGTGATGAGGTAGCTGTTTTGACGGTGGTGAATCCCGGCGGTCAGGAGAAATCTGCGGAAGGAATTCGGGCATTCCTTGATGAGCATGCATATTCCATGCCGGTTTTGTTTGATGATGGCTCCATGTATTATTATTTTCAGATAACAAGTATGCCGACGACGTTTATGATTGATAAGAACGGGAAGCCGTTTGGCTATATCAAGGGACAGCTGACGCCGGATATGATGGAGAATATGATACAGCAGACATTGTCAGGAAAAAAATAAGGAATTGATGGTATATATGGAAAGGGTTATATAAGGTGATGGTATGAAAAAACAGTATGATATGCATTGCAATATCGCACAGACACTCAATCTGATCGGTGACAGATGGACACTGCTCATTTTGCATGCAGTACGTGAGGGGAGACGCACATATAAGGATTTGCAGGAGGGGCTGGAGGGAATACCGACAAATCTGCTGTCCAGCCGATTAAAGTCCTTGTGCGAGGATGAGCTTCTCAGCTGCAGCCTGTATCAGGAGCATCCGCCGCGCTATCAGTATGAGCTTACGGATAAGAGCAGGGATCTGGATGATATTTATAATGCGATGATGATCTGGGGGGACAGGCATCTGCATAAGAGCTATAAGTGTCTGAAGCATAAGGATTGCGGGGGGGCTGTTGATATACAGTATGTATGTAGGGAGTGCGGAAAGGTCATACGAAAAGAGGACCTGATTGCGAAACCGGTTGAGGGGTGAAGCGGGTACAGCTGGCACGGGCTGGCTGTATCTTTTTTGTATGCATTCCTGGAATTTGAAAAGATTAACGATAAAGTATATGAAAAATATGATATGATAGTAGCTGAGGTGAGTCTTTCATGAAATTGATGTTTATTATTGCAGGAGATGAGTATGCTGCCGATATTTCGGAAAAGCTCAAAGAGCATGCATTTATGGCGACAGAGGTTGGAAGTACAGGTGATTTTCTGCAATATGGACAGACCGTTTTGCTGCTGGGGGTGAATGAGCAGGATTGTGACAGAATTTTATCAATTCTCGATCCGGAAGCTGACTGGAAGGGCACAGAACACGGATTTCCGTTTCATGAGGAGGTTTCTATATTTGTCACGGATGTAAATGATTATGTGAAGGTAAATGCATAGGGATGGTCGGTTTATTTCGGGCTTTAAAATAGATGACAGAGCATCCTTTTCTTTTGGAGTATTTGATTAAAAGGCCTTGTTTTAAAGGGTTTAAAGGGGTTCGATTTCGTTGGATAAAAAAAATCAAAAAAATTCAAAAAAGTTGTTGACATAAAAAAAGTCTAATGGTATTATATATGAGCGCTGATGAGAACGGCGCGAAAAAAGAAGTTCAAAAAAACGTGGAGGCTTAGCTCAGCTGGGAGAGCGTCTGCCTTACAAGCAGAGGGTCGGGGGTTCGAGTCCCTCAGCCTCCACCATAAAAATGTGCCGACTTAGCTCAATTGGTAGAGCAACTGACTTGTAATCAGTAGGTTGTGGGTTCAATTCCTATAGTCGGCACCATCTTTTAAAAAAGATTCGGGGAGGTAGCGAAGTGGCTAAACGCGGCTGACTGTAACTCAGTTCCTTTTGGTTCGGCAGTTCGAATCTGCCCCTCCCCACCATCTTTTATTGGGGCATAGCCAAGCGGTAAGGCACCAGACTTTGACTCTGGCATTCCACTGGTTCGATCCCAGTTGCCCCAGCCAATTAAATTCAACATATAAATGACCCGTTAGCTCAGTTGGTAGAGCATCTGACTTTTAATCAGAGGGTCGGGCGTTCGAATCGCCCACGGGTCACCATTTATCTGTTGCGGGTGTAGTTCAATGGTAGAACTTCAGCCTTCCAAGCTGACTACGTGAGTTCGATTCTCATCACCCGCTCCATATACCAAACAAGTCGATAACTATCGGCTTTTTTTGTGCTTTACCGAAGTTTTGACCAACATTATTATAGAAATTCTGTATGAATTATTCTATTTCGTATGTGGCAAATATTGAATCATTGTTTATTTCAGTGATGGTTAGGTATTGCTTATCGACCGTTTATATTCTACATTACCCTGAATTCATTCTGGTAACTTGTTCTGTACATCTCTAAATACGGACTTGTCTTCTCTTTTGTAATTTTCATCCGTACATTTCTTTTGCTCCTCTTTATTCCTGTTTTTATATTGACTTTATCTTTACCTACATTTTAAACTCTGGTGATTTGTAAACGTATGCCTCAAGAATAATTCCACTTTTTACGATATACGGTTTATATTAACTTTTACTCAATTATCGTATGAGCTTTCTCTAATTATCAAAATAAGTAATATGCCGTTCCTCTCAGATTACTGCCTGCATAGTGGACGCTCCCTTTTTTTTGTAACAGCAATAATCTTTTTTTACAAAAGGATTGATAAGAAATATAGACTTTTATTTCCAGTAATCATAAAACAAAAAAATGGGATGATATGAAATGTTTTAGTAATCTATTCGCTATTAATATAAAGAAAACACATTTTTATGCAAATTTTTATGAAAAACATCTTTTGTTTATACGAATTCTATGAAATGAAATTATCAAATATTGCAGTTCTTTTGCTTACGATTTAGATTTTTTCTGTTTGTATACTCATGAGAATTCTCTATGTGATAAATAATCAGTCATGCAGATACTGCTTGCGAGTATAATACAAATGCTTTCTACTTTCCTCGAAATTCGCATTATAGAAGCAAGAATATAGGACATTCAGTGTATACTCAATAGCCAACTGAGATGAAAAGGAATACGTTGCAGTAGCCTTATCCTCCTCATTCGGTAAAAGAAGCACCAAATCACTTAGTCTTGCCAGAGGACTATCAATATTAGATGTCAACGCCACCATCTTTACACCTCTTTGCTTTAAAATCTTTGCCTCATTGATAACTTCTGCTGTTTTTCCGCTATAGGAAACCATCATTGCGAAATCCTTGTTTGTGGCATTGGCACATAGATATGCCTGATCTGGCGATAGAATAGAAATCTTTACATACGTATTTATTTTCATCATCTTTAACTGAAAGTCCAGTATACGAATAAAACTATCACTGACAGCAATCGCTAGAAGATTCTCCGCTTCCAGCATACACTGTACGACCTTTTCGATGATCTGATAGTCCATATGCTTTAAGCAAGAATTGATGGTTGTTTTGGTAAGATATGCGATTTTCTGAGAAATAGAAACTGATGTATCTTCTACACTAAATGGTGCATTTACATCGATAGGAAATTCCTTTACCATTTCAAAGCTTACATCCTTTGACAGTTGAATCTTAAATTCCTTATAACCATGAAATCCCAGCTTTTTACATAAGCGAATGATTGTAGTTGTAGAAGTAAAGGCTGCATTGGCTAATTCCTTAATAGACATCGTTACAGCACTGCTGCTGTTTTGTAAGATGTAATTTGCGACAGCCTGTTCATTTGTGGAAAGACTTAGTTTCTCGAATTGTTCAAAAATAGTCATAGAATGTACTACGGTCATACAGACAGCTTATCCCCTGTATCTCGTATCTCCTTTCTTACCTAACGATTTTATATAGCATGTACACTTAGCAGAAAAATGCAGGAAGTCAAACATTTACAGCAAGCGATGAAAATTAAAAAATCATGTACGTCTATGTCTATTATATCATAGGTAGGGTATAAGAACGCGTTATATTCTCATCATTTTCCCATAGAATTTGTAGAAACTGTAAATAAGTTACGCGAATCATAATCAAATAGGATTTTTGGAAGTAACAAAATTACAAAATGGAAGAAACGTATTTACAAACCAGAAGTTTAATTTATAATAAAGGCGATGAAAACGTTTGCATCTTTGGGGAATTGTTTGAAAATGAATGCTTTATAGCAAAACTTTGAAGAAAAGGAGAAATATTATTATGATTTTAAAGTGGATTGAAACTTGGCTGAGTCCAAAAGTGTCTGTTATTACAAGCACACGTTATTTTCAGGCGTTTCGTAGCGGATTCTTTGTACTAATGCCTTTAACGATTATCGGAACTGTATTTATGTTGATTACAGATTTCCCAATCCCTGGCTATAATGAATGGATGAGTGGTATATTTGGGGTAGGATGGGAAGATTTCCTCTCACCTGCATATCGTGCAACATTTAATATGATGGGATTCCTGTTTGCTGGAACATTCGCCTACAAATTGGCAGAAGGGTATAAACTCGATAAATTAACTGTTTGTATTCTCGGTTTGGTAGCCTATGTTGTTTTATCTCCAAAATCGGTTCTAGCACCGGAATCCGGAGAGGTTATTGGTAGAGTTTTACAGTTTGACTGGTTAGGTACAAAGGGTATTCTGACAGCATTGTTTGCCGCAACGATTTCTACGGAAATCTTCCGCTGGTGTGTGAAAAAGAATTTTACAATCAAAATGCCACAGAGTGTTCCACCGATGGTAATTAACGCATTTACTGCTTTGATACCAGGTATTTTGATTGTTACGGTATTGTTGATTATTAACGGTATATGTATGAGGATGGCTGGTTCTTTACCAGAACAGTTGTTCGCTTTGATCCAGTTACCATTGCAGTCTATGATTTCTCATCCATGGGCAATGGTTGTCATAGCATTCCTGAATGGTTTCCTATGGTGGGCTGGTATTCATCCAACCGTTGTCAATTCTTTAATATATCCACTATTGTATGCAAATGCAGAGTTCAATCAGACACTGGCAGATGCAGGGAATTTAACAACAGCTACTGGAAGTTTTGGTTCTGTACAAGTATTAGATCAATTCCTTACGATTGGTGGTGCTGGCATGATGATCGGTCTGACGATATCTATGATTATAGCAGCACGTTCAGCGCGTATGAAAGCTGTCTCTAAAGTTGCCTTCGTACCATCTCTGTTTAATATTTCAGAACCTGTAACTTTTGCGACGCCAACGGTATTCAGTCCATTGATGTTGATTCCCATGACGGTAACTCCGATTGTATCCTATGGTATTATGTATTTAGCGCAAATTATTGGTTTCATGCCAATGTTTACCAATGTACAAGCACCATGGGCAACACCGTTTGTGTTCTCTGGATTCCTGGTATCCGGTTGGCAGGGAGCAGTGGTACAGCTCATTATTGTCAGCGTTACAGTACTTATTTATTTACCATTTGCAAAAGCGTTGGATCATCAGTTCATGCAGGAAGAAAAAGAAACTGCATAGAAATAATAAAAAGCGAACATCCTACGGCTGTTTCATTGTAATGGATACAGGTAGCCTGTAGGTATATAGAAAATAGCATAGGAATACATAGGAGGACATTATGAAAAATATTGTGTTATTATGCTCTCAAGGAGCAAGTACAAGCATTTTGGTACAGGCGATGAAGAAAGCTGCGGATACTATGGAGTATTCATGCGACATCAATGCATATTCTATCAATATGTTAAATGAAGTAAAGGAAACTGCGGATATAATCCTGCTTGGGCCACAGATTCGCTTTCAAGAAGGCAAGGTGAAAGCAGAGGCAAGCTGCCCGGTCAAAACGATTGAGATGCAGATGTATGGTATGATGGATGGAAAAGCGGTTATGGAAATGGTACGCAAGGAGCTGGATTGATGAAAGGGATTGAATCCGTCTGCTTCCAGATTATAAGTTATACAGGAGCTGCGAAAAGCTGTTTCGTGGAAGCTATCAACGAGGCTGAACAGGGGAATTTTGAAAGAGCTGAGGAGCTATTATGCGAAGGTGATCAAAATTTTAACGAAGGTCATCATGCACATTTCGGATTGCTTCAGAAAGAAGCACAGCAGGAGCATGTAGAAATCAGATTGCTGCTGCTTCATGCGGAGGATCAAATGATGGCAGCGGAAACAATTCGTATTCTTGCCGAAAAGTTTATCCAAATCCACAAAGAATTAAAAAAGGGTGGTAAGAATGACTGATTTTGATACGATATGCAATGAGGTGCAAAAAAAGAAGAGAACCTATCGTCCGATGTCACCGGAAATTGTGCTGACTTCTTCCTTTTACTTTGATGATTTTAATGAATATGCTGAAGCAACGTCCAATGAGTTTGAGCATTATGTATATACAAGAGGAACAAATCCAACAACCGAGCTGTTGGAGGAAAAGCTTGCAAAGATGGAGGAAGGAGAGCGTTGTAAGGTGTTTGCTTCCGGAATGGGGGCTATTAGTGCAACCTTTTTTACCATGCTAAAGGCGAACGATCATGTTATCTTTGTCAATACGGTCTATGGAACAACGGTTTCCTTGATTCGTTATATGGAGCGCTATCAGATATCATATGATATTGTAAATTCTACAGATACCGATGTGATTCTCTCTTATATAAAGGATGAGACCCACATTATTTATATGGAAAGTCCATCCTCACAGAAGTTTGAGTTGATAGATCTGGAAGCGATTGCTAAAGTCGCTAAACAGAAGGATATTATAACGGTGATTGATAATACGTGGGCTACTCCCATCTATCAACGTCCCTTAGTGCATGGCATTGATATTGTTATACATTCCTGTTCTAAATATATTGGAGGACATTCCGATATTGTGGCAGGGGCAGTAATCAGTAGCAAGCAAACTGTGGAACTGATTGAAGAAAAGGGCTTCCTCTATCTAGGAGCTACATGCAGTCCGTTAAATTCTTATTTGGCGTTGCGTGGTTTAAGAACGATGCCAGTACGTATGCGTCAGTTTACGAAGAACATATGTACTGTGTTGGATTATCTTTCTACGGATAAGCGAATCAAAAAAATTCATCATCCATATTGTGGGAATGCATGGCAGAAGCAGCTGGCAGAAAAATATTTGGATGGATATGGAAGTCTTTTTGGAATTGACATGGTAGATGATGATTTGGAAAAGCTGAAGGTATTTGTTAATGCATTACAGGTGTTTACCTTGGGTGTCAGCTGGGGTGGCTTTGAAAGTCTGGTGCTGCCCGTGTTTAAAGGAAATAATCAGCAGGCGATAATTGACAGAGGATTGGATGTTACGCATCTTCGTATATATGTTGGATTAGAGAATCCACAGGAGCTGATTGAGGATATAAAAGCAGCACTTACGATTGCCTACGGAAAATAAAGGAAAGTCTTACGATCATTATAGACATATCCTATATAATGATGATCGTAAGACTTTTTTTGTTATGATGATTGATATCTGTTAAAGATATGCTGAAACAGGCGTGTGCCACGTACTTTTCTGCCAGTGAAGTAATTACAAGGCGCAAAAAAACTGGCACATTTCGTAGAGGGTGATATATTTGAATTCCATTTTTGAACTCTGGTGATTTGTAAACGTATGCCTCAAGAATAATTCCACTTTTTACGATATACGGTTTATATTAACTTTTACTCAATTATCGTATGAGCTTTCTCTAATTATCAAAATAAGTAATATGCCGTTCCTCTCAGATTACTGCCTGCATAGTGGACGCTCCTTTTTTTTGTAACAGCAATAATCTTTTTCTTAAAGAACAATGTGAAAGTTTAAAACAAAGCATGCTATATCAATAGAATTGAAATAGCTGATGCTGCACTAGGAATGCTGCCTGGACCACCAAGCGTAGGAAACGTATTCCTCTATTTTTATCAAATTATTTCTAGAGTTAGCTGATATGACTCATACTTCAAATAATAGATGAACAGCAAATATTCTCGGTGAGTATAAAGCCCAGTCAATGAAACAAAGAAATGGGGGGCGGCTTGTTAAAGGAAATAAACAAAGAACTGTAATCTGGCTATAGCTGGGAGCATACAGCAAAAGAGATGCTTGGACGAAAAAATCCAAAGTAAGAACCGCTTAGAATTCATAGAAAAGCAGTTCTTTTTTATGTCAGTTGGCAGATGACAAAAAGATGATATGTATTTACTATCCACAATGATATCTGTTTTACATGGGATGATCGACAATACAGAAAAGTTACAATCAATGCTTTTATTTAAACTGGCAGTAGAACTGGATATTATGGCCCGTATTCTGGCATCGGCTGTCGATAAAGAACCTGTGCAGCTTGAGCGTATCTGCTGATTCTGTAAAGAAAGGTATTATATTTCAGTATCATATAAAAATGTATGTACAATAAACACATGGATCATGCATACCGCATTTTCAAATATAACTGCAGATGGGATACAGAGCCTCACAAAAAGGTACCTGAAGCCTGTAAAATTGCAAGTAAACCGGAGCGGTACACGAATAGCATGAGGTCCAGCGTGTCTTCCAATATTTTTCGCAGGTATGGAAATCGGGGTTGTCATCCATACTATGCATGAGGTGATATACTATGGATAACAATGCAATCGTAGAAGAATTAAACCAGCTGCTGAAGGGCACGCACATGGGAATCGGTATATTTGAAGACTTGGAGGCGAAGTTGCAGAGTGAACGACTGAAAAAGGAATTCCATGGACTGCTGGATAAGCTGAAAATGCATGCACATTCCCTGAGTGCTTTAATTCAGACCTGCGGTGGTGACCCTGTCGAAAGTGCCGGAATTAAGGGCATGGTGAGCGAAGCTGTCGAAATGCTGAAAAACCTGATGATCGGTAATGATAAGCAGGTTCTGGAGGAAGCGGTCAAAAATATGAAAATGGCGCAGAAGGCTTTGCATGCATTTGATGAGAAGCATCTCGTCTTGAATGATCAGATGAAGAAAACAATGCGGATCATGCAGGAGGATTATGAATCCATGTACCATATGCTGCATAAATATCTGATTGAATTTCAATAAACCTACTGGAGTGTTTGAACGTTTCCATGTATAATCGTATCTATAGAAAGAAGGGTTAAGCATGAACGTTCAGGAAAGATTTTTACACTATGTATCCTTTGATACGCAATCCGATGAGCATTCCCAGACAACACCAAGCTCTTTGAAGCAGCTGAAGCTGGCAGAGGCACTTGTGGATGAAATGAAGGCGATCGGCATCAAGGATGCATATGTGGATGAATTCGGTATCGTCTATGGTATAATACCGGCAACAACCAAAAAAGATGTAAAATCCATCGGGTTTATTGCGCATATGGATACATCACCGGATATGAGCGGCAGAGATGTAAAGCCGAGAATAGTCAAAGCCTATGACGGGTCCGATATTGTGCTGAATGAAGCACTGGGTATCAAAATGGGAATCCATGATTTTGCATGCCTGCAGGAAAAAATCGGCGAGGATTTGATCGTGACAGATGGAACGACGCTGCTGGGTGCTGATGACAAGGCGGGAATCGCGGAAATCATGACGATGGCGGAAACGCTGCTTCAGGAAAACCGTGAGCATGGAAAAATCTGTCTGGCATTTACTCCGGATGAAGAGGTAGGCCGGGGAACGGATCATTTCCGTGTTCCGGAATTCGGTGCCGATTTTGCATATACGGTTGACGGTGGAGAGGTCGATTGCGTGGATTATGAAAACTTCAATGCCGCAGGTGCAGAAATTCACATTCAGGGTCTGAGCATCCACCCGGGTAGTGCAAAGGATAAAATGATCAATGCTTTGCTGGTAGCGATGGAATTTCACTCTATGCTGCCGGTACAGAAAAATCCTGCGTATACGGAAGGCTATGAAGGCTTTAATCATCTTACAGAGCTCCATGGAGAATGTGAGCATGCCTACATGTCCTATATTATTCGCAATCACAGTGAAGAGCTGTTTGAACAGCAGAAGGCAGAGTTTCAAAGAATCGCGGAGTATCTGAATCAGAAATATCCGGAAAACACCGTTCAACTGCAGATACATGACAGCTATGCGAATATGCGTACCATTATTGAAAAGGATATGCGAATCATAGAGCTGGTGAAAACGTCCATGAAGCAGATTGGCTTGGAACCGAGATCCATGGCGATCCGCGGAGGCACGGATGGTGCCCGTCTGACCTATGACGGCCTTCCTTGTCCCAACCTTGGAACCGGTGGCTACAACTACCATGGAAAATATGAGTTTGCTTCCATTCAGGAAATGCAGAAAAGCGTTGAGCTGCTGCTAAAAATTGTAGAAAACAATGTGCAGGAAGCATAAAAGGCATATTCCTGTACCGATGATCGTCTTGGAATAAATGCAAGAAAACAGAAGATGGAAGCCTGCTGCATGTGCAGGAAATCATTCTTCTGTTTTTTTCTGTTTTTAAGGTGAGTGAGGTCTCCTTCGCACAGCCTGTGTATGCGGACGGATATTCCATGCCGCTGTGCTTTCTTCACATTATAGGAAATCGTGCCGATTTCCTATAATGGGTTAGAGCTGCGCTACTATGTTAAATCGTCCCGATTTCCCATAATAGCTTTATAACACCCTCTAAACTAGAATCGAAATATTTCATTCTTCGGGTGTTATAAACCTCTAACCCATTATAACATTTTTATATGGACAAGCAGTTTCTATTTCGCGGATAGTTTCTTTTCTTCAGCTTTTTTCAGCAATCATTCTCTCCCTTATTCTATAGAGAGCATTTTCCTAAAAGGCGGCAGTGCTCCAACAGAGGGAGCATTCCCTGTACGGTTGCATAAACTGTTCAGCAAAGCGTAGTTTCGCAAGCATGATAACCACAGTAGCAAAGGTACAGCCTATTCTCTGCGGCTTTTTGTATAAGACGGTATCCTATCTTTGACCGAAAAAAAGTGTCTTGAGAGAAGACACCCTACCGATCATATGTTTTTGAAAAAGACCTGTGCAAAAGAGCAGCTGTTAAGAACAGCGCGTTACTCCTTGACAATGATACCCAGCAGCTGTACCAGACGAAGCGCCTGCTGTTCATTGACGATGACTCCGCGGATATGATCCATCGTCAGACTGATACCTTCAATATCGCTGGAGGAAAGATCCATGCCCTTTAAATTCGTGTTATGAAACTCACTCTCCTTCAAATCACAGCTGTCGTATACGGTTTTCTGATATTCGCACTGAATGAAGCTCGCATTTGAAAAATTGCTGTTTTCAAAAATAACCTGCCGAAATCTGGAGCCCGACAAATTGGCATAGGCAGCCTTCAGATTTGTGAAAAGGGTATTGTGTATGACACAATCGCTGAAATCGATTCCCATACAGCGGCAGTTGCGGAAAACACAGCGGTGAATAGCTCCCTTGTTGAAATGCAGGTTTGACAGCTCGCAATTTTCAAATACGGTATCAATCATATCAATCGCATCAAACTCACAATCCTCAAAAAACACATTACGAAAGACGCAGCCGTCCAGATGCAAGGCGGTATACTCCTCATTGCTGATGGTGATGCCGTCAAATTCCATTCCTTCCACATAATTGTCCTCATCAATGCAGGCATACAAGCTTTGTGCCTTCGTATACGATGGGCGCAGGCGGGGCTGTATTATTTTCATTATATCCACATCCTTTGGGTTCTATTGTACCGTATTCTCTGCGGTATGAAAAGAAAATCTCCGTAAAAATTTCAGCGGCTGCTTTCCACTCATCGCTTTCCCATAGCGGTAATCGTATAAATTCCAAGGAAGCATTACCTTTAGGCAGGCTGGGAAATGACCGCAGAAGACTGCTTGTACATTTTTTTGTTTGACATGTTTTCGTTGATTGCTTCCTGAATGGTGAAGAAGGGCATCAGGCTTATATCCGGCTCGATCAGTCTTCGAAATAGAAGTCTTGTATTTCCGGGGAATCCTCTATATAATGAAGACGTTGAAAAAACGATTGCGTATTTATGAAGGATACTTGATAGAACGCAGTAGATGAAGGAAGGTACATATTATGGAACATATCATACAGCCGATGGCGGCTTCTTTGCATATCCAGCCGGAACAGATCAAAAACACGCTGCAGCTGCTGGAGGAAGGAAACACCGTTCCGTTCATTGCCCGTTACCGTAAGGAAGTGACCAAGGGACTGGATGAAGAACAGATTCGTGTTATACAGGAGCAATATGAGTATCAGGTGAATCTGGAAAAGCGCAAGGAGGATGTCAAGCGTCTGATTGAGCAGCAGGGCAAGCTGACGGAAGAAATTATCGCATCAGTCAACGCCTGTGAAAAGCTGTCACAGGTTGAGGATATTTATCGTCCATACCAGTAGAAGCGGAAAACAAGAGCAAGTGATGCGGCTGCACGTGGCTTAAAGCCGTTTGCGGAATGGATGCTGAAGCTGCTGCGGGATGGGGATGTGCGTCAAGAAGCGAAGAGATATTTGAATGATAAGGTGTCCGATGTGGAGGCTGCCATACAGGGAGCAAAGGATATCATTGCGGAAATGGCAAGTGATGATCCGGCTGTGCGCCAGAAAATCCGCAGCAGTATGGAGCGCTATGGAAGGTTAACGACGAAGGAAAAGAAAAAGCATACCGATGAGAAAAAGATTTATAAAATGTACTATGATTACAGTGAGCGTGTAACCACACTGGCCAGTCACCGTATCATGGCAATCGATCGTGGAGAAAAGGAAAAGGTGCTTGCCGTTTCCATCGAGTTTGATAAGGAGTATATCATTGACTGGACCAATCGCCGGTTTACGAAAAAACGCCAGAGTCCGTGTGTGGAATATATCGAGGAGGCTGTGCAGGACGGCCTGAAGCGGCTTGCCTTTCCTGCGGTGGAGCGTGAAATCCGATCCCAGCTGAGTGAAAAGGCACACGAGCAGTCGATTGAGGTATTCTCGTTAAATCTGGAACGTCTGCTGATGCAGCCGCCGATGAAAAATAAAATGGTGCTTGGCTTTGACCCGGCCTTTCGTACCGGCTGTAAGCTGGCTGTCGTCGATAAAAACGGTAATATGCTGGATGTCAGTGTGATTTATCCGACACCGCCAAATGCCAAGATCAAAGAGGCGAAGGAGAAGATGCTGCAGCTGTTAAAGAAGTATCCCATTGATATTATTGCTATCGGAAACGGAACTGCCAGCCGTGAAAGCGAAGCCTTTGTTGCCGCATTGATTCGTGAATATCATCTGTCGGCTGCCTATACCATCGTTTCCGAAGCAGGGGCATCCGTGTATTCCGCAAGCAAGCTGGCACGGGAGGAATTTCCTGATCTGCATGTGGAGCAGCGCTCTGCCATTTCCATTGCACGCAGGATCATTGATCCGCTATCCGAGCTGATCAAAATCGATCCGCAGTCGATCGGTGTCGGGCAGTATCAGCATGACCTTCCCACCGCCCGTTTAAAGGATCGTCTTGATTTTGTTGTTTCCAAGGCGGTGAACCGGGTCGGTGTCAATGTGAATACCGCATCCCAGGAGCTGTTGAAAAACATATCCGGACTCAGCCAGGCAACAGCAAAATCCATTGTGGAATACCGCAGGGAGCACGGGGAGCTGAAAAACAGGAAGGAACTGAAGAAAATTCCGAAGATTGGTGAGAAATCGTATGAACAGGCGGCCGGCTTTTTGCGTATCGAGGATGGGGATGAGCTGCTGGATCGTACCAGTATTCATCCGGAAAGCTATGCCACAGCCAGAAAGGTGTTACAGCAGCTGGGTCTCAGTGAGCAGGATATGGGAAGTGAACAGGCACAGGAAGCGGTACAGCAGGCGGATGCTGACGGGCTGATTCGTGATTGTGAGAGTGACCGCTATACGATTCAGGATATCCTGGAGGCAATTGCGACACCGTTAAGAGATTATCGTGAACGGTATGATGCGCCGCTGTTAAGAAGCGATGTGCTGGAGCTTGAGGATCTGCATATCGGTGATCAGCTGGAGGGAGTTGTCCGCAATGTGGTGGATTTTGGAGCCTTTGTGGATATCGGGCTGCATGAGGACGGTCTTGTACATATCTCCAAAATGAGCAGGCACCGTATTGCACATCCAAGCGATAAGGTATCGGTAGGAGATATCGTGAAGGTCTGGGTATACAATATCGATGAGGAAAAGCAGAAGGTACAGCTGTCACTGCTGCCGATGCAATAGAAATAAATTTACGGTTCTGTTGAACCGATGGATAAGAGTATTCATGAAAGCAGCCGTTAAGAACATTTGTTCAAAAAAACGGCTGCTCTTTTACAATTTCACATAATATTCTATGTGCAATGCAGGGGTTTTATAGTATAATCCCGTCTTTGACAGTTTAAGGAAAAAATAACTCAAGAAAACCCTTTAGTTAAGGGTTAATC